>Ga0214543_1001185_pt1 | contig 49448 bp, 25 predicted proteins | sample CNSS2metaG_FD_160094 | JGI IMG/M metagenome (GOLD analysis project Ga0214543, IMG submission 160094) | Root nodule microbial communities from cowpea collected in UCLA plant growth center, Los Angeles, California, USA - CNSS2 | ecosystem: Host-associated > Plants > Roots > Nodule | place: USA...
CATACCAATACCATGCCATCAATGTAACATTATTGCTCATACCGAATTCATGACCACATATATAACCAACCATTTCATTGAAATCGCATGCCAAGATTTATCCAAGTTCATCATTCACAATCCATGAAGCATATCACTCATGCAAATTCATTCATCTCATACTTTATAAATGTTTACCAAGACATACATATATCACAAAATAGTATTCATCCTAAATAAATGAGTACCAACATTTAAGTACCTGCAATTCCATACAATCAAGCACAACACACAACCATAATTATTACACCAAAATTCCTAAGAAAATTTATTATCACAAAACCAAAATCACTACAGTAATGCGTGACACATTTCTCAAGCTACACACATATAATTGACGATCCAACCAATCAAACCACAAAATAGCATGTTATGAACCAAATGTCCAAATTTGAGCTCAATCCAACGGTTAATAAGTCAAGAAAGTCAATTTTACTAAAACTGTGCATATCAGAAAAATACACAGTCGCCCAACGACCAAAGTCACTCGCCCAGCGACTGCGCGATGCATCCAGAATACGAGAAATAACGTCAAATATCACAATTTCATGGATATTTGAACCCTTAACTTAGAAATATACCAAAAACTAATGTTTTCCCCAAACTTTTCTCATATTTCACAAAACATTAATCGCATAAAATAGAAATGACGTGAAACCCTAGCTTCCCTTACTTGGAAAGAGCTACTAAGGGGGATTTTGGACACGAACAGAGGTGCACTATAAGATCCGTGAAATTTAATTAATTAAATAAATAATTAATTAATAAATGCGGGTAGGAGAATTAATTATGACTTTAATTATGAGTGGAATGATGTGGAAAAGTACTAGCTCAAGTGGTCGAGAGTACTTTATTGAGTGTGAGGACTTGGGTTCGAGTCCTATGTATGCCTTTTGTGTTACTATTGTTGTTATTTTTAAAATGTGATAATCATGTTGTGAAAGAGTATGACAATTGAGTTATGATTGTTAGCATGAAATCTGAATTGGTTAAGTGGTTGGATATTGATTTGGGGAATTGTCGGGTTGTGGGTTTGAGTCTTGGAGAACTCATATTAAACTTTATTTTTTGATATTTTTGACTTTGGTTTGAATTTGAAGAGTTGAGAGACATCCTAGTGGAAGGGCAGAATAGGGGTGACCGTTGGTGATCTTTGGGGTTGCATTGAGAGAGAAGGCTAAGGAGCCAATTGGTGAAGGAGAACACTAAGTCGTCAAGCTTTAAGCGGAGAAAAACTAGGTTAGGGGAGCTTTCATACGTTAGAATTTTTATAAGTGTATTCGAATTGATGGATATATGTATAATTGTGATTATTGTTCATTTCTGGTTGAACCTTTGTGATTCTGAAAAATTTCTAGAAATCGCCTGGCGGGCTATTCATAGCCGCTAGGCGGTGCATGTAGTTTTATGAGATTTGGGGTTCTTGGACGAGGAACCGCCTGGCGGCACACTCCCGACCGCCAGGCGATGCGTGAAGTTTTACACTTTTCTGGGTTCGTTGATGAACTGCCTGGCGGTGATGAATTTCCGCCAGGCGATGCGAGTCTATTGGGCTCGATTCTGGTGATTTTGGGTGTTGTTGGATTGAGTTGATCGGGGATAAACAAAGGGATAGTGGTTACTGGAAATTCTAACTTGTTTTTCCATTGATTTCGAGCGTAATGAAAGGTTTAATCCAATGGAATAGTGAAATTGAGTTGTAGGGTTTGGGAGTTTGGGCGGATTGGTAGAACTAAATTGATAAGTGAGGAATGTTAACATAAGATAAATCTGTTTATTTTATCAAAACACATAGTGATATGTTACATGGATGGGAGGGGAAGTTTTGGTTAGGGAGACATTCACTCGAGGGATGAGGTACCAAAGTAGTGTTATACTAGCTGAAATCTGAAGGTAGAAAATGTGTATGAGAAGGTAAGACTGAACTCAGTGGAATCTGTCTTGGAACGCAAAGCAACGTAGTAACCTTAAAGAGGAGGACCTTGATAAGAATGGGAAGTGCACCTTGTAGGTAATTCGGAAATGTTAACAGATGGGAGCGTGGTGGATGTGTGATACGCTGAAGCTCTAACTATTATACTTGGTTGAGTGACTAATGTGGTCTAGTTATGAATTCCTGTGACTTAATTCAGAATAGTGCAGTAACCAGTGGCTCAACTGGTATAGCGCCTAGCGGTGGGGGTTAGGCCGCCAGGCGATATCGAGGCAATAGTGGGGTCTGATGCAAGTGGCGCCTGGCGGTGAGGGAGGTCCCGCCAGGCGATAGAGAACTAACAGAAGCGATATGGGGTCGCGTCCGCCCGGCGATGTGGGAGTTTTCGCCAGGCGGTTGATGCAGAATTTGAAATCTATTTTGAGGCGCTTGGCGCCTGGCGGTACGTGTCCCCCGCCAGGCGGTCTAGAAGCTGTGGCGCCTAGCGGTACGTGTCCCCCGCTAGGCGATTTGGCTGTTGTAAGTCCTAGTTGTTGGACTTTGTAGGGTGTTCTACAAGGCTTTTGGTGGTGCTTTAAAGGTAAGATTGTTGGGTTCCTCGAGTTGAGCTCGGGATGGCGGATGAACACGAGGAACCCTTAAGTTGAGCTCGGGTTGGCGAGTGTTGCCGGTGTGAGTGTGCTGGTTGTGGCCAGTACGGATGGGTCCAGTTTGATTGCCCTCCTCAGTTGTTGACTGACGAGTTTGGTAGTCTTGGGACATTACGGATTATGTTCGTAATTGGGAACTTCACCTGGCGTTGCGGTGTGTGATCCGTAGCATTGGTTCCCGCACGTGCTTTGTCGGTTGTGGCCGATAGGTTTGGCAGCAAATTACCTTGGGGCAATTACTAGAAGAAGTAGAACCCGAATAGTCTGGTTGTGGCCAGATGTTAGAGAACCGATTAAGAGATAGTACTGTGTTACTTGTGGAGTTTATATCTGTTTAATTGGTTATATGATATGCTGTTATGATGTATGTTGTTTTCATAAGCTCACCCTATCTGCTTGTGTTTGGCGACGATCATGTACGCGGTACACGAGAGCAGAGGATGTTGATGCAGGTGGAGCCGGTGATGCTTAGTCGCGAGTAGGGGTTCTATTGGGGGAACTTCTTGTATTTACTTTATTTGTTTTTGGAAACTGTTGTAAACCCTGATGGGTGAAACTATAATATTGTTATTTTGGTTTATGGAGTGGATGTTTATAAACTCTATCCGATCATTTAATAAAATTTAAATTTCCCGCGTTTTGGGAAATGAGGTTATTCATAAATGCGATGACTTTATATATTTAATTGTTTTATTTATTTTCAACCAGTAATATCTTGACGGGATATTACATGCACAACAGTTCCTAAGGCAGTTCAGTGAGTTGAAGATGAAGACAGTGGAGCAAGGATATATTACTATGGTTATCCCTAGTGGAAAAACACAAGTTCAACTGGCAAACAAAGTGTATGGATAGGAACAACTTACGCGGAGTGAAACGTGCTTGAGCTTGCTTGACCAAGAGCTGGGACTAAACCCTAGCAGAGCTTCCCGTTGCAAAAAGGGGAGAGTTTGACGACTGTATTTTCTGTAAAGTGAGAGGAATGGAAGGATTAGGGCAGACTTAGGGTCTATTTTCCCTTTGGGCCAACCCTTAGGCCCAATAGTTTGGGGCAACCTTTAAAATAAAAGGCAGAAAATAAAGTGGACCTTACAACGTACAACTCGATCACTTAAGCTTTTGTAGAACGGTCTTTCCCAATTAATATTTTAAAAATTGGATATTTTATTGTTGAATAAAATTTCATGATGCTATAGTTGTTCAGAAAGATTTTAGGTTATTCAGTAAAGTTTACATTGTTTGGTGGTGGAAGTATTTAAAATTGGGTTAAATCATCATTGATCTACATTCTCATAGGAAAATTTTAAGTAGGTTTATTTTTTTCTCAATCAGGTCTCTATTTTAAAAACTTTATCATAATTAAATCATTTTTGTTAGTACACTAACAACGTTAATTATGTACCATGTGTCAACACGTGAATTTTTTCATTTTTTAAAATTTTTTAAATAAAAAATAAAAACTATCACGTGTCAAAGTGACATTGTGCCACGTGGTAGAAGCAATGTGATGTGACAATGACAGTGCCATATGTCACCATTAGATGTGAAAAGTTTGAATGTAGTCTTGTATTTGTTATTTTGTTTCAATTTGATCCTAACTTTTTTAAAACTGAATCAATTTTATCCCTATACTAAATTTAATTTTTATATAAATTTTACTATGGTATTTTTATTATAATTGATATTTTTAACAAAATTAAGTTTATTTAAATGTATATTTTGCATTGAACTTTATTCAAATTTTGTTTTAAATATTTATATATCTATAATTTATAGATAAATGTTAGAGTTGCTTTAAAATTAACAACTTTATTAATTCAAATCTAAAATTTTAAAACAATTTTTTAACAATTTAAAATAAATATATTTATTTAAAATTTTATAATTTAATTTATAAAGTTGTTATTTTTAAACAAATTCTAACATTTGTCTATAAATTATTGATATATAAATATTTCAAACAATATTTAAAAAAAGTTCAATGTAAAATAAAAACTTAATCTTGTTAGAAATATCATTGTGACATTTATATAAAGGTTAAATTTTGTCTCAATTTGAATAGGGATGAAATTGCTTTAGTTTTAAAAACATTGAGATCAAATTGAGACAAAATAACAAATACAGTGACTAAATTGAGAATTTTCACATTCAATAGTAACACGTGACATTGTCACTGCGACATCACTCTAACTTTGTCACATGGCACACCGTTAGCTCGACACATGGCAATTATTATTATTTTTTAATTATAAAAAAGTTAAAAATAAAATCAAAATACTTGTTGACACGTAGTACATAGTTAGCTCTATTAGTGTATTACTAACTGGAATTACCTAATTGCAACGAATTTTTCAAAATAAAAACCTAATTGAGATAAAAAATAAGAAAGAGACCAATATAATGATTTAACCTTAAAAATGGAAAAAATAGAAACTATCCAATTACATTTTGCTATAGGATGAAGTAATGAAACATTAGCGTAGAAATTATCGAAATAAAATTTGTTTCTTTCTACGAACAAAATAGATGTAGAGTTTTTTTTTTTTTTAAGATTAAAAATAACGTGTAATATTTATGAAAAAATATTATAACTATTCTAGGTTAATGGGATATCAAGATAGAATATTTAAAAAAACTGTTTGTATCCTAGAATAAGTACAATTTCTTAATTTGTGGAATTGTTTTTTCTTGTATTCATTTTCTTAAGTTATTGGAGTTATAAAGTATTTGATAAATCAAAATCTAATAAATAATTTGAAGATTCGAAATGATATAAACAATTATTTTAGAATGTGATATGTTTACTGAAGTTTATTGTAAGTTTCTTTGTTCATAATATTAATCTTAGAAAACTTTTCAATCTTAGTTAGAATTTGTCTCGGTGATAAGATGTCTTTTACTTGATTAAAAAATATTTTCAATCTTATTATTTGTGTATGAAAAATAAAATTTGAAAATCTCAAGTTAAAGATGGAAGTATCAAATGTTTTAAATCCTTTTACATACTTTTGTTTTTTTTTTTAACAAGTTTACAAACTAATTTTGTTAATAATTATGTAACATTTCAACAGACATGTTTTTCAATGCTGACATTTGTGATTGTTTCAGATGTTCCACTCATTTTGGATGGATCAATAGTGATCCTTTTTACATGTTGCCAACTATCCATGTCAATCTTCTAATCAACCTTTTTTATACAGTTATTTGAAGACTAATGTAAGTATTAGATAAAGAAGGAATAATAAACAAATAACATTTTGTCTTCTTAGTGTTAGAAAAATCTAGGTTGTAAAATATGATGTAAAAATTGTAATATATATATATATATATATATATATATATATATATATATATATATATATATATATATATATATATATATATATATATATATAAAGTTATATCTCTTTTACCAAAGTTCAAGTTTTAACTTAATTATCTCTTTTATATAGCAGTTGAATTAAAACTAAAAACTATTTTACATTTGGGATCGGATGTCACATTAGGGTAGTATTAGAACAATGTTTCATGTATGACTTGTGAGATGTCTCAATCATAAGATTTTATTTTATTTTTTTATGAATACTAACTTGTACAATTTCAAATGGAAAACTATAGGAGAAATTATGAATTGAATGAAGCAGTGCAAGATATAAGAGACATTGCTACTACTATAAGAATTAAAGACATAATAGGAACTATGATCACAAGGTTTAGTTGAATTTAGAATAAACAAACATCCACTGTTTTTTGGAGGTTATAACTTAGACAAAGCATAAGTGTGGATTTAGAAGATGGACAAAAAAATTTGAATTATGAATTGTAGTGACAACATAAAAGTTAATTATGTTGATAGGAAAGGTTGGATATTGGTGGGATAGAGGGGGAATAATCGTTGCCTCAAAAGTGTTAAAAACATAATTTTTAGAAAAATATTTTCCAAATGATGTAAGGAGAGCAAAAGAAATAAAGTTTATGCAATTGAAACAAGGAACTTAGGAGAATATGCTTCTAAGTTTGAAGAGTTTTGAAAATACTCTACCTTCTTTTATCACCCAAAAGAGAGGATGAAATGTATAAAGTTTGAGAATGGACCTAGTCCTGAATTGAGAAAAACAGTAAGAATGCTAGAAATTTCTGATTTTTCTTCGCTTATTCATAAGTGTAGATTTCTGTAAGATTTTAAAAATAGTTAAAACAAACCATGCAAATAAAAAGAGACAAAATGACATAAAACCTCACAATCACCTCCAATGGAAATATCAACCTACCCAATTTTCTTCAAAAAATTCTAGTAGACCTATGAAAAATCAAATTAGATGTTTTAAGTGTGGGCAATAGCATATTATGCTAAGGATTTTCATCTTAAAGGACATGTTTATTTTAAGTGTGGAAAACATGGTCATTTAATTTTTGAGTGTGGACAACAAAAACCACATTTCAATCCTTACCCAAGATGATGTCACACCCTTAGCCCAAGGTTCAATCACAAGGAGCATGGCCAAACAAATTCAAAAAGAGTAGGCAACATCTATGCAAGGTGTAGCTAAACTCCTTTTCACTTGTGCCATCATAGAGCATTTCTAGACCTTGTATCAAGGGTCATGTAGTGTAGGAATTCTTTTGAACCTTATATTATGGGCCAAGTAGTGTAGGGTTTTTAAACAATGATTCAAAGGCCATGTTTTGCACCTAGATTAAGCACATCTTGGAGGATTAGTTTTTAACCCTAAAGCTTGGAGAGATATGAAGGGTGTCCCACACATGCCACATGGCAAACCCTTAGTGGAGAGCTTTCTTACAAAGGTAGTGGTCATGTGTCATTGTCCTATTAGAGATGTTTTTCCTAAAGTGACTTTCCACATGGCAACACATGAGTGATGCATTTTTTATGAGAGTGAGAGTGACACATGTCAAACTTTCCTTCACCAAGCTAGCATTTTTAGGGTTTTGGTGCATGTTAGCATTATAGGATTTTGGACAATTTTGGAGACACCTTGCTTTATAAATAAAGGTGTCTCCCCCATGTATTCTTCACTTTGAGATTGATAATGTTATGCTTCCAAGATAATTTTTGAACCATATCTTGTCTCTTAGTCACTTGCTAGAGCATCCCTTGAGGTTCCTCTAGCCACCATATTCTAGAGTTGATCCAACCTCTCTAAGAGCTTCATCAAACACCTTTATTTCACCTTTCCATCATCCAAACTGAGACCATTATCTTCTCAAACACCAATGTCGTGCATCCATTCACCTCCATAGCACCATCTCTTGCTTTGGCTCAACCTAGCCTGAAGATAAGGCTATCACAAGACAACACCTACCACAATAGAAAGAGTCTACACCATGACTAGAGTTGAAGCTGCTCAAAATCATGACCTGATTCAAGGTATGTGTTTTATTAAAGGTAAAACTTTAAATATAGTGTATGACTTAAGCAATACTCATTATTCATTTCTAATTATTGTCTTCAACACCTTGACTTGCCAATCTCCTTTCTAGACATGTGGGTTAAGTGTGGGGGTAGCATTTACTTGTTTTATTTTTTTGTTCTTGTCTTTTGTTCTTGATTGTTGTTTTTAATTTTTGTTATTCTTGGCTTTAAATTTTTGTTTTAAATTTTCTATTTAAAATACAAAAATATCTTTTGGGTGTTTTTATTGAGAAACTTGTGAAAGTGGTATAGTAAAAACTTGGCTAGGAAAGATAAGGTATTTAAACTTGTCCATTTGTTACTTACTTCTCTTTCTTGGGAGTCTACTTGGTAAAATTTTGATATTTTTTCAACATATCTTTATTATATTTTTAGGATTTGTTTTAGTGATTAGGATTATCATAATTATTGAACAATTGGAGTCTTGATTTGTTTTGAATGAATTATTTATAAATTCCTAATTTAGATAGGTTTTAAGAATTATTGGGTTGAATCTTTTGTGATAAAGGTATCCTTGGTGAGATTTTTAGCTTTATTGATGGATGGACCATTATGTGCAATACCTATTTTTCTAAAGTATGATTTCCCTATGTTCTTTCTTATACTCTAAAAAATTAGCTTGATTCTCTGTTTTGTAACTTTGTTTACATGCATGAATCAAGTATCGTCTTATGTGCTTAAATTTAGAATTTTCCATTCACAAGCTTCATGTGTAAACACTAAAAAGGAATTTAGGCCAAGAAGTAGGGGTGAATTTTCCCTTTTAAAAATTTTGTTAAGTTCCAAATCAATGAAAACCCTTTTATTAAACCATATCGACCATAAAATTTAATCATGCATCATTCTTAGACCATGCATTTTAACTGACTGAAATGTGAAATCAACAGATTAAAAGTTTGATAGTAAATCTTTATATTTTTCACACAACAACTATATGTCAGATTTCATTAATTTGATATGAAGGATCAATTTTGATTTTAACCACCACACAAATTTGTTAATTAGTTATGCAATTGTACATAAATAGTTATGAAAGATACAAATTAATAGTTTTCTTGATAAAATAAATTAGAACAATAATCTGTGAAAAAAATAAAATCAATGTACACGTGATACTGGTTCACTCAAAAGGAATTACATCCAATTAGTCAAGACAACCTTAACTTGACTTTTTCACTATTTCAAGGGATTACAATATCTTTACAAAGATTTCTTTAAATAGAAACTACATCTAACACACTTTTCTTAAATCACATAAGGAATACCAAAGAAAATACATAGATACATAAGAAAGATCAAACCTCAAAGATCAACTCTCCAAAGCCAACCAAGAACCTCCTTCCAAATTCACAAATGGAGACACTCACAACTCCAACTGTAACATCCTGGCTGGATATTACGAATATAATTAATAAAACAAAGAAATAATAAATAAATGTCATTTATTGAAATATCATTTCCCAAAAATGCAGGAAATTTAAAACTTTATTCCTTCACAAAGTAGGTCAAAATCCATACTTATAAAACTCCATTACAATACCAAAGTCTGATAATATAAAAGTTTATAATTTATTTAAAAACCATAAACTTAAAAACTTGGGTAAATCGTGTATTCCATATAGCCCACACTCCGACTCTATGCCTCATTAGATCCACCTACAACATTATTTGCTCTCGTGTACCACGTACACGATCATCATCAAACACAAGCAAATAGGGTGAGCTAACAGTTAAAAAAAACATATATACAAACATATATATCATTACAATCACACCAAAGGAATTTCCATCCTTTGATTTCATTCCACATGGCCACCACCATGTTACCCATGATCTATGTCTTTAGAGGAATACCTCAAGATGTCTTGCTGCCACACCTACAAGCCACAATTTGTAGAGCATGTGCGGGAAACCAGCTATAGACCATACTCTGTAACCATTAGGAATTGGAAGCACTAAAGGAATATGCACTAGTGGAATATGTGATAGGTGTTATCATATGATAATAATTTTTACGTAGGAAAGAACTCTATTGGAAATGGGCAACTTGTGTGTGCAAGGCTAGACAATAATATAGTAGTGGTGGATATGGATCCTAAGGTGTAAAGAGATATAGTACTTAGAGCGTGGATAGATGGAAAGATAAGGTGTCTCTATGGATTAAGTACGAAAACATGAAACTGTATTATATGAGGCTGATAGCATGATGGAAATTAGCTACCATAGAGAATAAGTATGATTGCCATGAGTGAAAATGCATGAAACAAGGGTTTGCAATTCTTAGCAGAAACCAGTATTGCGCCAGTACTAGTGTAGTGCTTGACGGTGGTGTTTGACCGCCAAGTGAAAGTTACCAAATCAGAAGGGCCTGTTACGAGGGGCGCCTATGTTGAAAGGGGGAGCTTGTTCAACTCAAGTAAAGATGGTTTTGATGATGTATATGACTATGCATCATGTGCATCACTGGTTTAGGATTAGTCCTGATTTTCTAGCTTGTGCATTAGATATTATAAATCAAGAATTATATGTAAAACAAGCTTGCATTGAATTGTGTCAACCATCAAACTCTTGAATGTGAACTCGTGAATAGATTAGCTACTTAACTAATAGATTAGATGAGGGCACTACATTGATGCAGTGAAAATACACTCACAATAATCTATTAGGTAAATTCCTAATCTATTAGTCACTGCAGCAGAACTCTGGTATAAAATCAGTTTTGAAATCATTTTTAAAAATAGAGAGAAAACTAACTGAATTACTGAATTACGAATTGAGAGACTGCTTTTTTGAGATCTACGGAGTTCTTGTGCTTTCTTGAGAGATCATTCAAGTGAACCTTCAAGAAGATTGATGGTGGATTCAACCTTGGTGGATCAAGCTTGGATCTAGGATCAAGTGACAAATCTGCACATCCACTAGGTGTATTCGTTCCTGTTTCTTTTCTTATTGTATTTTTGTTTACAGATTGATTCACTGTGTAAAGTGAAGGTCTAGGTGCAATTGTGTGGACGCATTGCATCTAGGGGGAGTTCTTGATTTGTAGATTAAGCTCCTTAGTCTTTAGGGTATTGAATTATATAGATGCTCTTGTAATTCTTGTATCTCTATTGATTTAGTGGAATCCTCCTAAGTGGGTTGCTTAGGAGAAGACTGGACGTAGATTCATCTTGAATCGAACCAGTATAAATTGTTGTGTTCTTTGTTTCTCTCTTCTCTTATGCCTTTGTCAATTCCTTTAAATCAGTCCATTAACACAGAACTGTAAAATTGGGTATTTGAGGTATAAAGATTAAAGAAACCTTCAAGATTCATTTAAAATCAGTAAAAGTTTCAATAACAAGTTCACCCCTTTTTCTTGGTTGGGTTATATTAGACAGATCTAATTTAACAATTGGTGGTGAGGTGTGTCCCGCCAGGCAATATCTGCAGACTAGTGGGCACTAGAGGCACTAGAGGCCCTTGGTGTCTGGCGGTACGTGTCCCCCACCAAGCAATTTGGAAGCCTGTTGCGCCTGGTGACTTGTGTGTAGTGACAAGCGATATTAATGAAGCAAGAGTGCTTTGCTTATGATTGGATGTGCGTGGTCTACAAGTTTTGGTGATGTCTCGAAGGTCGGCTTTCTGGTGTTCCTTGAGTTGTGGCTCAGAACGTATCCCTTGAGTTGTGACTCGGGATAGGGGTTAAACATGTGGCATTCCTTGAGTTGTGGCTCAAAATGGCATCTCTTGAGTTGTGGCTCGGGATGGCGGATAAAAACGAGGAACTCTTGAGTTGTGGCTCAGGTTGGCGAGTATTGTCGGTGTGAGTGTGCACGTTGTGGCGTGTACAGATGGGTCCAATTAGATTGTCCTCCTGAGTATTAAGCTAACGAGTTTGGTAGTCTTGGGATGTTACGAATGATATTCGTATTGGGAACTCCACCTGGCGTTACAGTGTGTGATCCGTAGCAAGTTTTCCGCATGTGCTCTACTAGTTGTGGCTGGTAGGTGTGGCAGAAAGACACCTTGAGGTACTCATCAGAAGATGTAGAACACGGTTAACATGGTGGGGGCCATGTGTGTGAAATTAAAGGATATGGGTTCATTTGGTGAGATTGAAATTATATGATTTGTATGCATATGTTTTATTCTGTTAGCTCACCTTATCTGCTTGTGTTTGGCGATGATCGTGTACGCGGTACACGGGAGCAGATGATGTTGTAGGTGGATCTGGTGAGACATAGAGCCAGAGCGGGGCTAGCTTGGGAGAATTTATTCATAGTTTTTGACGATGCTTTTGAATTAGTTGTAAACTTTCAGTTTATCAGACTTGAATATTTTCATTGAGTTTTTATATAATATTGGACTTGAGGTATTTCATAATGATGTAATAAAGTTTAAATTTTCCTGCGTTTTTGGGAAATGAAATGTTATTAAATGCAGTTTATTTATGATTTATTTATTTTATTATTTAAATCCGTAATTTTCGGTCGGGATGTTACACAGATGATGTTGCAGGTGGATCTGGTGAGGCATAAAGCCGGAGCGTGGGCTATATGGGAGAAAAGATTTACCCAAGTTTTTAAGTTTATGGTTTTTAAATAAATTGTAAACTTTTATATTATCATACTTTGGTATTGTAATGGAATTTTATAAGTATGGATTTTGACTTACTTTGTGAAGGAATAAAGTTTTAAATTTCCCTCGTTTTTGGAAAATGATATTTCAATAAATGACGTTTATTCTTTATTTTATTAATTAAATTCGTAATATCCGGCCAGGATATTACAACATTTATATCATCACTTCTAGGGATTAAACACCACACATCATTTCTAATAAACTAATTAAGTTCATCTTGCATAACAATAATCTAATTATTATCATTCAATGCATCATTAATAATTTTAGGTTCAACTTGTGATACAAAAGCAACATGTTCTCATAAATTATTAAGCTTTAGTCTAGTAGAAACTCTCTTGTCAATTTGACCATAATATTGTCCTTTGGTAGTCATTTAGGAGTTTTCTAGTTTTTAGGCAAGTTTTTTTCAAATAGGAGTTTCAGTTGTTGGTTCATTACTACAAGATGGTTCAGCTTCAGCCTCAATTTGCTTTTCCTGAATTACATCTGCATTAATAGACATTTGATCTTGCAATTTTGAATTAGATTCACCAAATACAACATGGATAAATTCTTCAACAATCATAAGTATTTTATTATATACCCTATATGGATGACTATTTGAAGCATAACCAAGAAAGATTTCTTCGTCATCTTTTACATCAAACTTTGCTAAGTTTTCTTTATTATTATTTAGAATAAAATATTTATAACAAAAAACTTTTAGATAAGTTATAATAGACCTTCTTTCCTTTCATAAAAAAATTTCTTTAAAATAAACCTAATCAACATGTGGTTTAAAACATAACTAGGTGTATTCACAACATTAACCCAAAAAGTATTTTGATAATAAAATTTCATTAGTTAATTCCTCAAGTGATCATTCTAGTTAATTTGATAAGTAGCCTAATGGTCACCTATCAAATCAATCCTCATCCATCCATAAAATAAAATTTCGATTATTTCAAATGATTGTCTTTGCTTGAATTGAAAAAATTAAAATTTAACTACCCTTAAAATTTAATTTCATGATGATAGGATAATCATTCAAATAAAATGTTTTTTTTATTAATCCTCTGGGGTACAAAATTATTAGACTTTAGCCGGTCCATGTAAGATATTTTACTTTCCACCCATTATTTAGACTATAAATGTGAATGACGAAAATGCCGTTTGTATTAACAAATTATAATATGTATTTTTTTACTTACGTTTTTGGCCTTTGCCTACTATGAGAAGTTATTTTTTGATAATAGTAATTTAGTCACATTTTCATTGAGGCAGAAAAATAATTGTATCGCTTTAGCATCAATTTTCTTTCTTTTTTTCATTTTCAATTTTATCCTTTTATATTATTTCAATAATAAATTTGACCACCCGATTCAAACCTTGAGTATCCTTTTCTTAATTTGTTTGAAACATGATGATAAGACATCACAGACATGGTTGAAGACACATTGAACCAACAACTACAAATGTTAACACTTTTCTAATAGAAATTCAAACCTTGGTTGATCACTTTACAATACATTAGCCATTTTTAAACAACCTCTGCAGTCAAAAGAAATTAATGTTTTCAAGTTGTCTTAACCAATTCAGGTATCATATGATCTGTCAAATATTTTTAATAACCCTACATTATTAAAAAAAGTTATATAATAAAATTAACATGATATTATATTTAGAATGATATTATCTATTTTAAAATAAATGATGTAAAATATATTCTTATTTAACTTTTACATTTTCTTATCTTATTGCTCGAGAATTCATTGGATTAATCTTATCTCATTTATTAGACTATTTGTTTAAGTTAGTTTTATTAAATAAATGGAATAGAAATATACACATGGTTATGCTATTCAAATATTTGAAATAAGTTCTCATACAATCAATTACTTAAAAGAAAAGATTTTCTGTTTGTTTTTTAAGTGTGTGTTCACTTGTAAAACTTGATTTGGAAGAGAGGAAGATGATAGATTTGAATGAATTAAATGGTAAAATTATAGTTGTTCTTTTTAAGAAATTTGGGAACAAAGATAAGTGTATTTAAAAGTAAAATTTGTGAAAGTTTATGGCTGATTTTGATATGATAGATTAGAAATCAAGTTTAATCGAAGAAAAAATTATCAAATTATTCCGCTGAAAGTGATCTAAAGTTGTATTTAGATGAGTTGGATTTATTTTATAAAAATATTTAAATGAATAAATTAAATATTTTAATAAAAAATAATAAAAATATAATATATTTACTTCTTCAACTTTTTTTTACAAACAGATTAATTATTATTGTAAGCATAATTTTAAAAGTCATATTTTTACATTATTATCATAATATTATGCAATATTATTAGTGAATTAACCTGTATTAAGTAAAAGAGAAATGAATGAAAGACATAATAATAATCTTTGTCAAATCATCCTTAAATCATCTCACATGAAGAGAGATTGAAAAATAATGAAATCTCTGATTCCTTCATTTTCCTTCTTCTTAATTTTCTAAAAATCAACACATAATTCACCATCAAATCATATCTCTCTAATCACTCTCATAAATAATGTCCTAGACGTAAATATAATATAAATCTCAAAAGAACGATATAATACCTTATACCATACTCAGTTATACCATACTCATGTTTTAATCTTAAATACACTAATTCAAATTCACATAAACTACTCTTAAAAATCTTGCTAAGAAAAAATATAAATGCCACTGTGTATTTTAAGCTCAGTCTTAGCCAAAACAAATATGACATGTTTTTAAAGTCCAAAAGTATGCATCTAAAATTAAGTTGAACTTTTTTTTTTGCTAGTATTAGTCAATAAGTAATTATTAAAAAGAAACAATTATCATCGTTTATAATGGTTTATTATTTTGGGAAAATCATGCATAAAACTTTAAATTAGCAGTTTTATATATTAATTAATCATAAATAAGTGATAAATACTTTTATATTTTAAATGTATTAAATAAATCTTTTAAATTTGTTGTACGAATATTCTAAGGAGCAAGCGCTTAGTTAAAATTAAAATGAGTAATACATAACTATTATTATTCACCCAATAATTCTCAAAGTTTGTTCCACGAATATCCTAAAGAACAATCTCTGAGGGGTAGCTTTCAAATCAATAAAGAAAAGAGTATAAAGCTGTTATAGACTCGTATTCATTATTTTTATAACAATCACTTCCTTGCTAAAATTAACTTGAAGAATTTGAGTTTTGTAAATGAAAAAAGAAAGTGCTAAAATAAATTTTTTTTACATTTATTAAAAAAAATAATTTTGATTGAAATATAAAGAAACATGTTTCGCTTTATTTTCTAGAAAATTTTTACATTATTTCTAAAATAAAAAAGTCTAAATATAATTTTATCTTTATAATTTTGTAAATTTTTAATTTTTTTACTTGTATGAAGTAAAAATTTAACTTCATATATAGCCTATATTTTCTTCAAATTATACAAATTTGATTGACTATTAATATACGCTATCCGTTACTAACAAAATGTATAACTAAATTCCAATGGTTAATTTCATAGTGAAGTAACGTAATTAAATATTAAATTTTTATAAGAATTAAAATTACACATTCCTAAAATTACGAGGATTAAAGTAGGATAAACATATTCCCTTTTTATTTTTCGTAAGTACCTTTTACATCTTAGATATAAAGGTACATAAAATTGATCAAAAGAAAAGTTATCAATTAAATCAATTATAACATATTATAACATATTATAACTATATTATAACTATATTATTAAATTTAATAATATTTGTAACACCTCATTTAATTAATAAATATAATTAAAACGTCACACAACATATATAACTGCGCAGTTCTGGAGTTTAAACTTAACTCCTTACAGTTATCCAAGTGTTATGAAAAGGAAATTTTAAGGCACACCACGATGCCAAACAAGACAAAGTACGAGGTCTAAAGTAACTAGAAACACAATACATATCAAATAATACATGGGCCACAGTCCTAGCAAAAGACATAAAAAGAAAAACCCAAGTCCAGTCAACTAAGCAGTAGAACCATCAACTCCTTGTTGGTCACGGGTGTTCCTCACATTTGCTCACATCAACAAGTTAATGTTCATTGCAAAAGAGAGAACCACATAGTAGAACACACAACAAAACAGAAGGGCAAGCTAGAGCCAAAAGTAGTTTTTATCATGCAATCAGATATACCATCACAGTCCAATATACATATATCATCCAAGCATGTTATGACCCTTCAATCAATACACTAAGACTCGACTCGACTCATCCGGATTACATATAATCTGGTCAGATTCAGCGGATGCTTGCACTTGTGGTGGATAACTCTGCTCACCCCCGAGCGATGTGTTACAAGTGTTACAATGAATCAATCCCCCCACGCACAAGGTTAACCCTTAATGAATTTCAGGCCTCTACTACTCTCACCACAAGATTCAGTTCGCTCTAAGTGAGACTAACTGACTCCTTAGAGTGTCAGGATGCAATGCTTACATTGAATCCTTACCAAATTATATAAATGGGGCACCACCACAGACACCCACTAACAGGGGCCATGGAATTACGTCCTGACCACTGAAGCGCGACCCTGAAATCCCACCTAGAGATTTCAAGGAATTATGCATTGACCATGTACAGGTATATATATATATATATATATCATGTCAACCTTTACAATCCATCCTCACTTGTATTTCATATTGAATCCATTCCACTCATCCTTCACAAATCACAAATGTAGAAGTGTATTTCCTACCGGCACCATGCCACATTCATTAATCCACCTTCACTCATGTCTCATGTCAAATCCATACCAAACCCATCATTTTAATTCCATGAATCACCTGATACAAACATCATGCTCACCTCATGTTAAAACTCATGAATCATAATTCCATCTTATTCATACAAGGTCACTCAATTCATACAGTTCATACTCAAGGTAAAGCACACCAAGCCAAACATACAATTAAGGGCCCAAAAACATGAAAGGTACAGTTATATAGAGAAGTCCCGTGCCAGTCTCGCTCAAGCCACATGGTCTCGCTTAGGTGAGATTGTCATCAGGGAAACCCTACGAGACTCGCGGATTCTCGCTCAAGCGAGCCGCTACTCGCCTGGGCAAGCATATCCCTCGCCCAAAAAGAGCTTCCTCGCCTGAGCTACGCCTACAACAACATACCTCAAACCCCCACGCGTCCTCGCTTAGGCGAGCCTCTCTCACCTGAGCGAGATGGTATCTCGCTCAAACGAAAGCCCTCTGCCTGAGCGAGAGCGAGAGCGCGAGTTTGAGCCTGTTTCTGCAAGTCTCGCCTGGGCGAGGCCGGGTTGCTTGGGCGAGAACGTCGGGTCTCGCCACTATTCATCCTGCATAACCATCCAAACACACTCCAAACAACAGTATACATCCATTTAATATTTCACAATGGCACCACAATCGTACGAAGCATAAAAATAGTGGAAAAATGTGCAAGAAATAGACTTTAACAAAGATCCCTAACTTCCCTTAATTGGAATGAGCTAGAATAAGATCATGACACCGAACAGCGGAACACCACGACTCTAGAAAGAGATCACAACACTGTAAAAGTGAAGCGGACAGAGTTAAACGGGTTTATCAGTACGAACCCTAGCTGGACTTACAAAGAGTACGTTGAAGGAAGAAGAGCATGGCTGAGATCAACTTACATGGACGGAAGAGAGCTTGTTTGCACTTGGGAACGAACGAGATCCAAAACCCTAGCAGAGAAAAACGGCAGCCGCTCTAAGGGTGTGAGGGTTCTGTTTTACGAAAGTGAGCACAAAGTTTAGGTTTAGGGCAGATTAGGTATGATCTTTCCCCTTTGGGCCAGCCCTTAGGCCCAACAAGATTGGGGCAACCCTTACAATAAAAGGCAGAAATAAATGGGCCTTACAATATTTATAATAATATGATTATAAAATATATGTTTATTAATTAATTTAATATATTTTTGGTTTTTCTAAATATGTAAATTTAAATATGGTACTTAATAATTTTGTCTTGTGTATTAAAATAGCGGATAACATCTTATTTATGCATTGATTTTTAGTGTGTTCTTGAATACCATATTAGTATTTTAGTGGTGGATTATAGTAAATATATGATTTTTTTTCGTAGCAATATGTTTAAGTCAATCTTTTGTGTGTTTCACCTGTGAAGATTGATTTGAGAGAGAGGAAGATGATGAAAGTGGATTAGAAAGTGAAATTTGTGTTTATCACTTTAAGAAATTTAAAGGTAAGAGTCGTTGAATTTATGAGTAAAGTTTGTGAGTGATTTAACTAATATAACAAATTAAAAATTAAGTTTAATTGAAAGAAAACAATATTACCAAATTACTCTTGATGTTGAAAGTAATTTAATATTTAATGATTAAATTAGAAAAAATTTAATGATTAAATTAGAAAAAAAATTAATGAATAAATTGAAAAACAATAACTATTTTAATAAAAAACATAATAAAATACAATATATTTACATATTAAATTTAAAAAAAATTAAGATATTAATTATTGTTGTAAATGTAATTTTAAAAGTCATATTTTTACATTATTACCATAATTATGTAATATTATTAATGATAATTTGTGTCATAAGTTTATATAAATTAAAAAAACATGCACGTGAATCAACAATTAAGAACAAAAAGGTTAATAGAAGATATTACGATAATCTCACACAAATCACCTTTAACTCTTTGTATATGAGAGATAATGAAAAAAATAATAAATTTCTTTAATTCTTTCTTTTCAGTCTCTCAAATTCTTACACGTGAATATCTTAATTACTTTTAGATCATTCCTATCTTATCTTTGTAATCTAAATAATAAATACTCTCAATGAGCCGTGTTAAATCTTTGAATTTGTTATTAAATATGAAATACTTAAGTAAACAAAGGATTCAATGCAAATATAATTATTTATAAAAAATAATAAACAATTACGTCGATAAAAATAAAAAAATTATTTTAAGCTTAATATGAAACAAAATATTTTAATAAAAACTTAATTAAAAATGCTGACATCACGATTTAATATAAAATTTGATGGCGACCAAGATATGAGGAAAACCCAGTCATACTTTAAATTCAGCAAAAATGAGTTTTGTGAAGTAGACGTATGTAAATTGTGAACTTATATGTACTCTACACTCACGTTCCCCCACGTCCGTGCGTGCTGCTTATATATAAAATTGGTCCATACATAGACAAAACAAAACAAAGTTATTTAAGGTATTATTAATTAATTTGTAAAAAGCACGGTGAAAAAGCTACTTCCACGGAAAAAGTGGCTGGAAGTGAGGTTATCTTTTTGGTTGGTTTGCTGATTTTAACCCCATTCCCCCACGAGCAAAAAGCTGAAAGTGAAATTTGCGAAGAAACAAACAGAAAGCGCTTAAGTTTATAAAACTACTCTTAATAATTACATCTTTCTCACATAATGTATACAGAGAGAGAGAAAGAGTAAGAGAGAGAGGGTATCCATCCATCCACGTCCTCTGTGTCGCGTCGTTTGTGTATAAATAGCAGAGAGCGAGCCAATACCTGTTTTCATTTAACACAGAGCTCGCCCAGTGCCTTCACACTTTTCACTCACTGTATAGAGTAGGGTTTTTCGTTATCCCCTTTTATCTTCTTCTCTCTTCACAACGTCCACGTTGTTGTATTGTCGTTTACGGTTATAGAGAGAGAAACCCGGCGGAGAGAGACAGATTGATCATGGACGCACACGCCGTGCATTTGGCCTTGGCGGCGCTCGTAGGAGCCTCCGTCGTGGCCGTGTCGGCGTACTACATGCACCGCAAGACGCTCGCGCAGCTGCTGGAGTTCGCGAGGACGGTCGAGCGTGAGGCTGAGGGCGGCGGCGGTTCGGACGCCGAATCACCGCCGGCGCATTTGAAGAAGCGCAGGGGAACCTCGAGACGGAGGGGAAACGGAGGGTACAGGCGCGGCTCGGCGTCGTTGCCTGACGTCACCTTGATCTCCGGCGGGTTTGACGGGGACGAGAAGCGGAACGGACAAGTGCACGTCGAGGGGATTCCGCCGGGGCTGCCGCGGGTGCACACGCTCCGTGAAGGTATGGCTGTGGTGAATCGATGATTATTTGTGATTTTGTGGATTTTGATGTTTGTTGGAATTGCTGTTTACGAGATTGTAGAGTTGAGCTGTGTCATGGTAGTTATTTGGTGTTGGTTTGTGTTTGGTCGTGCACAGTGTGGAGAACTTCTAATTAAGGAGTGTGGAAATATTTCCTGTTGCCGATGAAATGGGGAATTGAGTCAATTTGAAATGGATTGGAAGGAATTGATTCCGGGGTTTCTTTGTGGACAGTGTGTTTTATAATTGGTACTAGTTTTGGTTTGTTTCGGCACCGTCATATATGACTTACAGAAAAATTCACATGACCAGGGAAAGGATTATAAGTAATTTTTAATTGGGAAGAAATTAAGACGGAGAAGTGAGGATGTTGCTGGATGTAGACGAGTCTCTACGTAAGAATTCAGGAAACTGGAGTTTAAGGACCTGAGCTTCTTTACCTATTTTCGCCTCTTATTGTCAGAAATTTATATTTCAATGAGTTTTCTTGATTTCAGTTCATTTTTTTTTTGTCTTTTGGAGTGAGGCAGATGGCTTCGACCAATACATTTGATATGATTTAACGGCTGAACTTGTTATTGTTCCCTAAAAAGTAAGAAAAAAGTATCAGGTCTAGCAGGTTCCAATGAACAAAACTGAGATCACATAACTTCAGATGGAAACCAAAGACAAGTGAGAAGAATGTATGAGTGAAATGAAAAGAAGGATTGGAATGGCTAAAACGCTTAAATAATTTGCCCACTTTGAATAATTCAGTGGATCAGTCTTCCTGGACTCATCTCCCTCTGCTAAACCAGCTAGGAATTAAATTATACAGTATTGGATGACCATCTTGTTGTTTAGAATTTTTTTTTTTCTTCAATTCTTATTGATATGCCTTTTTGCAGTGCCCCCATAATTAAGATACTTTAAATTCGTTTTAATTTGATATGTCAAAAGGTTCTTACGGCAAATGTTGCATTAGAAGCACATCTTTCTGATGCCCTTACCTGCACATATATATGCAATGATTCATTCAGGTTTTAATCCATGTAAGGGTTTTATGGCAAATGTCGGATTATACTGCATATCTTTATGATGACCTGTATATATACTGCCAATGTCTGCTTGAAAGTGTTCATCTTATTGTTTTTCCTGACTTTAGATATGTTTCTGACAGGAAAATCGACACAATCTGGTTCCTTTAAGAGAAGCCTTTTAAGACCAACTTCTCCCAAGTCCCCTGTTGCAAGTGGTAGTGCCTTTGAAAGTGTAGAAGAATCAGATGACGAAGATAACATGACAGACAAAGATAAATTGGATACTGCGTATCTGCACACAAATGGGAATGTTGTAAGTGTGTAATGCCCTTGTTGAATTAATTCTATCATTCATTTCATTCTACATAAAGAAGGAGGTTTACTTTTTACATGACAAGGTTTACTTTCTGTGTTTCTATTTCCCTACTTTCTTAATGCCTCCTTGTCCTTGGTGTATAACCGTGGGCTTGGAATTAATCTAGCCTTTTCTCATTGAACTTTCACTATACTTTGATCATTGCATGATGCAGTGTGTATATCTAAATTTAAAAATTGAATGATATTTGAGTTTAAACTGGAATCTTCTGTATGTAGGGGCCAGAAGGTAAAATCCCGTTTGAGACTTTACCTAATCATGTTAATGCTAATGGAGAGCAGATGGCAATTGCTCCAAGTATGATCCGTTCTCATAGTGTTTCCGGTGACCTGCATGGTGTGCCGCCTGATCCAATAGCAGCTGACATTCTGAGGAAAGAGCCAGAGCATGAAACTTTCACAAGATTGAAAATTACTCCTATTGGTATGAACTGTGACATGTTGCTGTTACTCATTCTCTTACCTGCAAATAAAATGCTTTGAATGAGTTTTCTCAGGGATGTATATAACCCAGCTCCTCCAAAACACTTATTGGATGACAATATTTGCATATTTGGAATGTCATGTGTGAACTGTAATTGTTATATTTTTTTGTTTAGAGGCTCCATCACCTGATGAAGTTGAAGCTTATGTGGTTCTTCAAGAATGCCTTGAAATGAGAAAACGATATATTTTTAGAGAAGCCATTGCTCCTTGGGATAAAGAAGTTATATCTGACCCCAGTACACCGAAGCCTAACCCAGATCCATTTTTGTACACTTCTGAAGGAAAGTCTGATGTAAGTTTTTTACCTATCTTTGAAAACTTGGATATCCCTATTTTATATGCTGTGATTAAATTAGTCATGTCTCTTTTATGCTACAGCATTACTTTGAAATGCAAGATGGGGTTATTCATGTATATCCAAACAGAGAAGGTAAGTAAGAAAGGAAGTTGTTATTGACATACTTAGTAATTCTATCACCGCTCAAGGTGGGATCTTATGCATCCTTTCTATTACTTCCAGCAAACGAAGAGCTTTTTCCTGTTGCTGATGCAACTACATTTTTCACTGATCTTCATCACATACTTCGAGTCATAGCAGCAGGGAATATTAGAACTTTATGCCATCACAGGCTCAATCTTCTAGAACAAGTAAATCTCTAATTTATTGAATGAGTGACAAACTACAGCCTATGCCTGTATTTCAATTGTGTACAAAAAGCAATGTTTGTTTGACAATTTTTGTATGTTTTCAGAAATTCAATCTTCATTTGATGCTAAATGCGGATAGAGAATTTCTTGCTCAGAAAAGTGCTCCACATAGAGACTTCTATAATGTTAGAAAAGTTGATACTCATGTCCACCATTCAGCATGCATGAATCAGAAGCATCTTTTAAGATTCATAAAGTCAAAGCTGAGAAAAGAGCCTGATGAGGTGATAGTTTGGATCTTTGTTGTTATGATGTAAATATACATTGCAGCAGCCTTATTTTCTTTCTCTGATACTTATCATTGAACTGTAAGGCAGAAGAGATAGAGCACATATTGGCTTCTTCTAAGTATATAAACTTGTAAATGAAACTATAGGTGTAGTTTATTTAGTGTATAATCCTACTATAGCCTATTACCTATGACGAAATTAGGATATTTTACTGATACGTTTAAAATGATTGGCTTATTGTCATCACTTCCAGCAGTTGTATGTATCATGATGCATTGTCTTACTTTTTTAACTTACGGTATGTGGATTACATTTTATGAAGCTTATATGGAGTGATACTCATATTATGCATACTCTTAATCAGGTTGTAATATTTCGTGATGGGACATATCTAACCTTGAAGGAGGTCTTCAAGAGTTTGGATTTAACTGGGTAATGAGATTTTTTATTTTTATGATTATAATTGGATTGCTGTATGTTTCAGAACTTAATCTTGTTTTTATCTCTTTTAACAGGTATGATCTCAATGTTGACCTTTTGGACGTTCATGCTGACAAGAGCACTTTTCATCGCTTTGATAAGTTTAATCTTAAATACAATCCTTGTGGTCAAAGTAGGCTCAGGGAGATATTTCTAAAACAGGATAATCTCATTCAAGGTAAAAATATTTTAGGTGTAACAGTCCCATCACTCCTAAATTTTTACTTTTTTATCACATTCAAACCGGAAGTACTATCATATGGGTTTGTGCAGTCCTTTTTCTTTATACAATCTACTTCACAGTGAGTCCCTGAATATTCCAAAGTACTCGTATATATTCTATGTAGAAAGATTTCTGCACAAGCCGAGTGGTTTAATATGAACTGGTTTGTTGTGCAGAAGTTGTGTTGGTATAGTAAGGTATTTTTCCATACAAGCTGAATTTGGAGGGGTTTCTTGAAGCCTATATCTATGTTGTGAAATCCTAGGTTGCTCTAAATTTTAAACAATGATATTCGCTATTTTTGTGGGTTGTACATTTATTGATATAGGCACTGAAGTGAAAAGTGAACACACGATTGACTGGGTCTCTAGTTCAATGATTTTCTTCGATTTAAGGAATATTTTTTCTTATTGTTGTATATACAATCTTCTAATGACATTGGCACATTTTTATTCTTGAAGACAAAAGTTTGGATTTTTTAAGACAACTTATTCCTGCAGTGGTTGATTGTATATTAAAATTAAGGTTGGGTGATTGGTAGGAGATGAAGTGAAGAGGCATAATTTTAAAAAGTGGTGGGATCCACTGCACTATTTTTCATCTGTTCTACTTATCTCTCTCTTCATCTATTCTTTTGTTTGCCTAATCCAAACTCTTTTAATTCTCACTTTAATTCTCATCTATCTCCACTGAAGTAAGGTTATGAATTTGGAATTTCAAACAGTCCTGGTCATCTTTGAATGCAATTCTATAGTTTTCTTCTAAGCAATTGCTAATTTCACCTGAGGATTAATGAAGACAAAAAATACTTAAAATGAATGACAGATTTTATCATTTTTTTTAGTGTTTATATTTGTTAGTTGCTTTCAACATCTAAGCATCTTTACTTGTTTTTACAAGGTCGTTTTCTTGGTGAGGTGACTAAGCAAGTGTTTTCGGATCTTGCTGCCAGTAAATATCAGGTGCTTTCTTGAGTCCTTGCATATTCTGTATACAATCTCACATATCCATCTTTTTATGTAAGACAGTCTTAGAGTGCTTCTCTTGGCAATATGTTGTCCTGATAATTCTGAAATCTCCCTAGGAGTGCTTCTCCTTTTTACATACTGTTTGATTGTCGGAATTCAATATCATACTATTAATAAGCTATACTGTCTCAAATACCGTATGTTGGAATATGACTAAAATAGAATACAATAACTAAATAACATAATGCTACTAATAGTCTCCTTGAAAACTTTGATGACAAAAAATTAACCCTAATTCAATTAGCTAATTTGTATTGTAAAATCTGCATCATTTCTCTCAAATGATGGAAAGGATTCAATGAAGTCATAAACTGACTAAGAAGAAAAGCATATGCGATGACGCTGTTTCTCTACTTCCAAGGTATTAACAACGTAAAGAAGTGGGTGAGTTGTCATTCTAATAATCCAAAATTTTATGATGGCTGAGGGACACTAGCAAATTTAATATGCGTATCCCCATCTATATGTTTGTTAACTAGAAACTTGGGGGTTTTAAGCAACTGGAGATAACAAAGACACCTGAAATTGGCTGCCAGTGTAATTTATTGGATCCTTCTCATAAAAAATGGGAATTGACAGTAATATCACCTGACAAATGTAGTCGCAATGGTTCCAATATGGGTGATTAATCTATTCTGGGTTTGACTGCATTAGCCATGGATTTAGGTGTTGGGTAAATGTTTGCACGACTGCTTTCCATAACATAAACAATGACACTGAGACTGATCCCTACAGTGCATCTCACTATGTGCTTTTCAATTACGATTACTGAATGAGCAAGAATGTTTATAACTATGAGACCCTATGTTGACCAATGTGTTTGGCTTGTTGGCAATAAATTACCATTTCTTTACTGTTGCTTTTATATGCTTATCCCCATCTAGATGTTTATTAACTTATCTTTCTGTTCCTAATTATTCACAGATGGCCGAATATAGAATATCAATATATGGTAGGAAGCAAAGTGAGTGGGACCAACTAGCCAGTTGGATAGTTAATAATGACTTGTACAGTGAGAATGTTGTTTGGTTGATTCAGGTATGCTTTATTTATTTTTCTAGAACATAAATTGGTTTTAATTTTCATAATGATATTTTAATGATTTATATTTCTGTTGTTTCCCTGTGTAAATTGGTTCTCTCAACAGTGCCAATTTAACTTTTTTTACCATCATATTATAAGAATCTGGACAATGTTCCTAATGTACTAATCATTCTCTTGGGACCGCCAAATATCTAGCAAAATTTGGGGGACCTTTTCCTGCTTCCCATTTATGGCTTCATTTGCAGGCCGATTGTATAGTTAGCAATTGATTAGTAGTTCTTTTAATGTCTTGCAGCTTCCGCGGTTGTACAATGTATACAAAGAAATGGGAATTGTGACATCATTCCAGAACATGCTTGACAATATTTTTATTCCACTTTTTGAGGTTACTGTCGACCCAGATTCACATCCACAGCTGCATGTTTTCTTGAAACAGGTGTGCTGCTCATCTACGTTAACTTTTTTAAGTAAACACAATTTTGAAGATGATTGGTCTTTAATAAATATTTCAAAAGGGTACCTCATTTTTCTCAATCAAGTTATCCTTGAAAACGAACCAACTGGATATTTTGATGTATTCATCATTGGAGGACTGCAATTGGCTTTAACTCTAATTGGAAATTGCAGAACTTTGCCAATTTATAGTTAGTTACTGGTGTTGAGTGCTTGCAGAAGTTGATTTTGCAGTATAGAGTCCTTGGTTCAGCTTAGTCCTAGGGAAATTGTTGCTTATTTTTCAAAAGCTATCTCAAAGTTCAATGAAACAAGTGATTATTTCTCTATGATAACCTGAATAAAACATATGCTTATTCCAGTACTACATGGTATTCATTCTCTTGGCTTTATAGGTTGTTGGGTTGGATTTGGTGGATGATGAAAGCAAACCTGAAAGACGGCCCACAAAACACATGCCTACACCTGAACAATGGACTAACGTGTTTAATCCGGCTTTTTCATACTATGTCTATTACTGTTACGCAAATCTTTACACCTTAAACAAGGTATGCAACTTATGCCCACCACAATATGTTTGAGTTTGGGTGCCTATTCACTCTTTCACGAAGAAAACAACTTTGTTTTAACTAAAAGGGAACAAAAGAGACGTTGTTCTGTTCTTAATCTTTAATAAATATACAGGATAAGCTTTGTTGCATATTTCTAAAGCTGTTTATGGGAAAGATTAAGATATAATTAAATTCAAATCCATATAGGTTGCTATGATTCACTTTTAAAATCTTTGCGGGTACTTCAAACCACACAAATCTAGTTGAGATTGGTTTGATTTAAGTTTACAGGTTAAGATAGAGAAATTGTCATAAGCTTTTTTATAATTTTCCCCAAATTATCTTGATATCTTATTAATCTCTATCCTAGGTATGGTATATGAGTTGGATTGTAGACATGACTAAATAAAAGGGGTCACAATAGATAACCTAAAAATGAATGAAAAATACGAAGACTAGATGAGAGATCTAGAAAAGTTTGACATATAATTTCAATTTTTTGGAAAAAAGGTTAATCGGGCAAATGGATTAGTTGTGGTTGAAAATTAAATTGAAAACTGAATTGATCAATTGGTATGATTCAGGTTTGATCTAAAAACAATTAGCCAAGCTACTCTAAGCCGATTTAATTAATTTGGCTTGCATTTTGAAGATCAGATCAATCTCATCCAATAATACTTTTACTACATATTTCTCAAATAATGTTAATTCCACCGCTTTTTTGTTTCTTAATATAGTCATGTCCTTATCCATTTCTCTAGTTACTTTAGAGTACCTTTGAATATGTATTCCAGCAATTTTCTGCAATTTCTTCATATGTATTTGAAATTTTGGGCTTTGTTTTGACACAACAAAGTTAACCTAATACAAGTATTTCTCAGCTTCGTGAATCAAAAGGAATGACAACAATCAAATTCCGTCCACATTCTGGAGAGGTATATATTTGAAAATATATTCTGCCTATTTCATAAATGTTCTGAGTATATATCTAATGCATCATATTGGCTTTAGGCTGGTGATATCGACCATCTTGCAGCAACCTTTCTCACGGCTCACAACATTGCACATGGAATCAATTTGAAAAAATCTCCTGTTCTTCAATATTTATATTATTTAGCCCAGGTATGATATTTTTTTCTAATTGATTACTTGGTTGTGATATTTGCGGCTGCTAACTATAGTTGAATATTTTTTGTTAGATTGGGCTGGCAATGTCTCCTTTGAGCAATAACTCCCTATTCTTAGACTACCATCGGAATCCTTTTCCAATGTTCTTCTTAAGGGGTCTGAATGTGTCCCTTTCTACTGATGATCCTCTCCAAATTCACTTAACAAAGGAACCATTGGTTGAAGAATATAGTATAGCTGCTTCTGTGAGCTTTCTCTCATTCTCTCTTTCTCTCTCTCTATACAGCATATAAACAGACAATGCTTACAGCCAGGAAATAATTCTTAATTTACAGGTCTGGAAGTTGAGCTCCTGTGATTTGTGTGAGATAGCCCGGAATTCTGTATATCAATCAGGTTTTTCACATGCTTTAAAGGTACATTTCTTATTCAAAATTCTCTTGTGAATGAAATTATTTACACCCTTAAAGGCATACTGTTTTATTCTTGCCTATATATATAAAAAAAAAAAAAAACTTCTTTATTCTTAGACTGACAAGTATTCAGGGAAACCCTTTAGAGTTGTCATATATCATCCAATATGATTTACTGAACTCCACTATTTTTCAGTATTTATTAGTTTGAGTTTTTGTTTTTTTTTTTTACATAACTTAGAGACATGTTCCGCAGAAAAAAATTAAAAATTCATCAATCTCCTGTAAACTGTTTATTTAAATATGGGGTAGAATGTATGTGCGTCAGTGAGCTCCATATATAGAAGTGTTCATGGGTTGGGTTTGGTTTCTTAAAATTTGTCACTCGATATTAAAATAACTTAGGTTGGAATCATTTATCCACCAAATCCAAATCAAACCTATTGGATCAATAGTCGGCTGGGTTGTGTGTATCTGCATATTTTGATCAGACTTTGCATTTGCACAAATTAAACGAAAACCTAATTGAAAGAAAACATAAATGAAGAGCCCCTGTACGAGAAGGAAAGACCGAGTCTGAGGCTGAAACTTGCTTTTGTAAAAGTTGTTTAGTGTATGTGACTTTTTTTCATTCCTTATTTTTTATAAAGCATATAAAAATTTTTATAAAGCATATAAAATAAATTAAAATTATAAATATATATTATATTAATGGTTTTATTACATGAATCATTCATATACTTCCTCCTCTAAGTTTGTTAAGATAATAAGAAATAGTGTAATGTCGATTGAGGGAGATGTTTTATACAGATACATACCCCGTACTCTGTACATGATTAGTATTTTATAACTGATCGGTATCTTGTTTCAGTCACATTGGATTGGTAAGGAGTACTACAAGAGAGGGCCAAATGGAAATGACATTCAGAGAACAAACGTTCCTCATATACGGTTGGAATTCCGTGATACGGTATGAACTTATTTATGGTTAACTTGTTTATATATATATATAGCTGCCAATTTTTCACTCGGTTTTAATTTAAAATTAGTCTATAATTCTTTTGGCGTATTCTTTTCCTGAATATTTGATTTGTGGAAGGAGAATGACACGGTATGAGTACTGTTTACAGATTTGGAAGGAGGAGATGCAACAGGTTTATCTGGGCAAAGCAGTCATTCCTGAAGAAGTAGAGAAATAAGATGTGAGAGGCAGGTTAGGTAGAGAACTCAAACCCATGTTGCATCAGAGATATTCTAAGGCCGAAGACATTATAACACTGGTTGGATGATACGAACCAAATACATACTATAGAGAATCATCAATATGGCTGAGCTTGAGCATCGAGCAATGTTTACAGCTACAAATCAACGGACCCCTGCGAAAGTTTTTGCTTGTATGATTTTGGGTTAGTAATAAATGCATGCTTCAAGCAAATTCATGCCTGTTTGTGTTGGAATGTAAGATATGATCCTTGGAAAGGGGGACATTCATCTCCCAAAATTTTGATTCGCAATGTTTATCCATATATATAGTACACTCCACTCGAAACTTGAAGGACGGTTGCCCAATTCCTTTTATCTTAACATAATCATTTACAATGCCATGGTAATTTTAAGTTTTGTCCTGTTTCACCTACATCACCAAAATTTAAATTTAAGTTTTCCCCTCCTTTTGACATTTGCTCAATTAACTAACAGAAATTAAGTAATGATGAAATGAGTAATGGGATGACATAACTAGTATCAAGTAATATCTTGGTATTGGAAATGAAATCCTAAGAGAATGATTTATTTTCAGTGTAGTATAACTGATGCTACGGTGTATCATCTCATCATCTTTGAAGCTTATCCTTATTATGCACTTTCTAAATCAAAACCCTACTCTCCCAATTCCCCTTCTTTCTACGTCTTTAACAGTCTCCTGAGTGCCACCAAATCACTGTAGTGAAAGGAAGCGAGTTGGGTCCCAAGCTCTGCGTTCCTTTGTTACTCGTGTTAGTATCTCCCACCATGAGCCTACTACCATCAATATGCTTCAGAGTGTCGGAAAATTCTTCAGTGGTTCTAACTGCAATTTCCATCTTTTGATGGAACCCATTTTCGGGAATAGAGAGCAAAAGCAGAGCAATTTTCTGAACTTGAAGGTACACAAAACAATCAAGAAGGACATTTGCTTTTTCTTTTTCCAGTGCTGACTATGAATACTCATGGCAACATCATTATATTCAAACTTCTTATTCTCATTGCAAGATGATGGAAACCGATTTGATGATGGATCTTTTAATGACCTAGTGGCTTTTCTTGCATGATTGAAGCAAGAAGGTTCTTTAAGTTAATATTTGGAGAATTTTGATAACCTTTTGGCTCGGATGACAATTTCTGAGGAGATAGAGATGTGTCATGTGACATAGCATTTGATTCTTGTTAACATTCACACCGGAACAACTTGTTTCACTTTATGTTTCTATTCACACTCTTATGTATTCAATATCCAGATACAGATGTGCCATATGAATTAAAACTAGTCTGAAACTAGTCTGTGTACCCCTGCTATGAACATGACTTATTATAAATTATATTAATATCTAATTTTAATTATACTTATAAATTTTATATATAAAAAGATTGATTAATTATATTAGAATTAAAAGATTAATACTACTAATAATAAATAAATAATAAGATGAAGTAATTAATAGTTGGGGTTAAGTATGGTTTTTGTTCCTAACTCTGTGAAATTGAAATTCTTCTCTGTCTGAATTTTGATACGTTTTTGTTTTAATATTTTAGAAAGAATGAAAAATAATTTATTTATATTAAATTAAAAAGTTTAAGTGCAAAAATATGTACTACAAAATCAAGTACTTAAACAAAAACACGTAAAAAGACTAAATAACACGATACGATATTATGAAAAGAGATGATATAATCAATTTTTTATGAACACATACCAAAATTAAAATAAATAATTTGCAAAAAATTTACAAAGATCATACCTCAAACCTCAATCGAAAAAGAAACTACAAATTACAAAATTCAGTTTTTAATTCCTTAAACTCAATGAAACAAATTATATATAAAAGTAAAATAAAACTAACATAATAACATAATGCCTTAAATAATTAAGAAAATAACTACCGGTCAATATTTAGTTTATTTATGCATTATTTTGATAAATAAACAAAATATATTCAATTAGTGCAAAAATAATATTGAACATGAGATCTTATTTTCACGTTATTAGTTAGTAGATTACGAATCATTTTAGCACATTACATGAAAAAAAGTTCAGAAATAAAATTTTTATATCATGGTATAGGTACATGAAAAGGATATAAAGTATGTGGTAAAATCTGCATATAAAAAAATTGAAAGGTAATTAGAATACTAATTGTAAATACATATTAAAGAAATTGTAGCAAGTTAAAGTTATCCCCTTTACACAAGTTTATGCTTGGAGTTCTGGTAAAGGATTTGGCCACAAAGGATAATCTAAAAGGTAGGGAAATGATACTTGGAAATGACTTTGTGTTCTATGCGTGGAGAGAAAGAAGAAACAATAAGTCATTTATTCTAAATGTATAAAGAGGCGAAAAAAGTGTCTCATGTGTGATAGATGGGTAGGAGTCATGAATATAGATCAACACCATATTAGTGAACTCTTTCAATAGTTCCACCTAATGAAACTTAACCACAAAGGGAATATAATTTGGTGTGGAGTTTGGGTAGTTCTTATTTGGGTCCTATGGAACCACAGGAATGATGTAATGTTTAAGAATGTAAAGGTTGATGCTGAAAAGATCTTTTGCATGGTTCAAATTAGCATAGGTATGGTTAAAATGTAAAATTTCACATGAATTTTTCATACTCTAATTGGTGTCTATGTCTTGTCCATTGTATAAGAACGTTGATAAAGTAATATAAAGGAAACAAGCCAAATGTTAGTATTTTAGGCAAGATGTCTATAAAAGATGTACAATAGCAAATAAAAACAAGGTTATTACTATTATAGAGCAAGTTTATGAAAATCATATAGTTTTGGAAATTTCTAACCTTTTCTCATACTCTTTAGTTTAGAGTAGTTATATTCTTATGCATGTATGGATGCTAGGGTGTTTATAGTATAAAAATTACGTTTCAACAAAATAAGACCATGGTGATGTTGAATAATAAAGAAATGAAGCATATTATATTACAAGTTATATGTCACTAGTGTGAGTGAAAAAAGGAAGGACAAATAATGATTGACAAGAAAATCATCTATGGGTAGTTAGGTTAAACTAATACACATATGTAACTGCCAATCATATTTGAATTCTGCAAATCTTACAATAGCAAATCTTACGATAAGCTATTGTGTAAAGTTTTCAAATTAATAAGGATGTAATGCAAAATATTAAAATTTAGGTATCGACTCATAATATATTGTATATGGATTAAAATATAAATTTGATATTATCTCATAATATATTGTATATGTATATGAATTGGAATATCCCAAATACTTTATTTAAAAATACACTTAATTAAAAAAGTTTGTCGAGAAAAAAAAGAAAAAGAAAGTTAAGATAGACAGTATTCCAACACACTTCCCGTTTCCTACCATCTTCAATCAATTTTAACTTCAAAGAATACAAAAATGTTTTATCACACCCAAAACCAATCTAATATACTATTAGTTCAATCAACTTTATTGCTTTCCAACAAAACAAAGACCCGTGATTTATGTGAAGACACATAGTCTTTTTTTTTCCTCTTTCTCTTAACGCATTACAATAAAATATGTCATTAACAACCAATTCTAATGATAAAAAATTATTAGTATTATAATAACCAATTTAGATATCAATTTATAAAATAAAATTTATTGGTTGTTAAAATAATAATTATTATGAACAAAAAATTATAATTAGTTTCTAAATTGATCTTTAAAATTTAGTTACTAAAATTTTAAGGCTTAAATATACATTTGGTCCATATTGTCGTTGTTTTTATTTAATTTGGTTCTCATTTTCGTTCTGTTCAATCAGGTCCTCATTTTCATTAAATTTTGGTCAATTTGGTCTTTTTTAGTAACAGTGTTTGAATAGTTAACGTTTTTGAACCGTACATGCCACGTGTCAATTCCTGATTTTTTTAATTTTTTAATTTTTTAAAAAATTGTCCACGTGTCAAGTTATAATTGTGTCACGTGTCAATGTTAGTACCACGTGTCAATTGTGGTTGTGTTATTTTTTTTTCAATTTAGTCCATTATTTTTGTTCAATTCAGTTCCAATTTTGGTTAAAATGAATCAATTTTGTCCCTTTCAAATTGACACAGAATTTAATATCTTTTATAAAAATTATACTAATATTTTTCTAAAATTGACATTTTTATTAATTATTTTTTAAATTCAATTATAAATTATTAAATTTAATTATAAATTGAATAAAATTATTATATTTAATAAGAAAAGTAAACTAATATTTATAACAATTAGAAATATTCTATTTAACAATTGAATCTAATAATTATATTCAATTTATAATTAGATATAATAATTTAGGTTAAATTGTTCATTTGGTCCCCATTTTCGTAGCAAAATATCAATTTGGTCCCTCAATTTTATTTTATCTCAATTTGGTTCCTATTTTGAGAAATTTGGTGCAATCAAGTCCTCTCCGTTAGTGGTGTAGTAACGGTGTTAAATGGGGTGTCACGTGTCAGTTTTTTATATTTTTTTATATTTTTTATATTTTTTATTTTTTTTTAAATTTTTAAAAAATTATAAATTTGCCACATGTCAAGTTGACACCGTGCCATGTAGTAGTGATAGTGCCACGTGTCACTATTATGCCAGATGTCATTTCCCTATTCTCAATTTGGTCCTAGTATTTTAATTTGTCTCAATTTAGTCCCAATTTTTGTAAAAATTGTGCAATTTTGTCCCTCTCCAAATTTAAACCAAATTTAATTTCTATATAAATGTGCACAAATATTTCTATCAAAATTGATATTTCAAGTAAATATTTTTAACAAGATTAAGTTTATTTTAATTTATATTTTACATTAAACTTTCTTTAAAATTGTTTTAAAGCTGTTAATAGAAAATAATGCTAATAACAAAAAAAATCATAAATTATATTGATATTTTATTACATCATACTTTAATATTGTTTTTTATTTGAATTTATATTTTAAATAATTGCATATTTTTAAAATGTGTAAAATTCAATAATTTCTATACAAATGTTTTAATTGGTGTAAAAGAATAATTATATAAACTTAAGAAAAATTAACTAGTTTATGTAACAATAAAAAACAAATAAATTTAAAATTTGAAAATAATTTTAAGTAAAATTGAATGTGAAACAAATTTAAATACTTAGTTTTGTTGAAAATATATAATAAAAATATCAATTTAATAAAAATATCAAATTTAATAAAAATATTTGTATAACATTTATATAAAAGTTAATTTTTGTTTCAATTTAGAGGGGACGAAATTGCACAATTTTTACAAAAATTGGGACTAAATTGAGACAAAAATTAAAATATAGGGACCAAATTGAGAATGAGAAAATGACATATGACATAATTGTGACACGTGGCACTGTCACGGATACGTGGCATGATTTTTAATTTTTTTAAACTTCTAAAAAATAAATAAAAATTCTAAAAAATTCAAAAAAAAATTCAAAAAATCCAGAAACTGACACGTGGCACCCCATTTAACACCGTTACTACATCACTAATAGAAAGGACTTGATTGCATCAAATTTTCCAAAATAGGGACCAAATTGAGATAAAAAAATTGAGGGACCAAATTGGTTATAAATGATGACATGGAATTAGTATGCATGATAACTTTATACTTGGTTGGTGAGACATGATTTTGGTGTAGTTTAGAACATAATTCCATGAATCTCTAGGTGAGATCTTATGGTGGTGCCTCATTGGTCAGGACGTAATTCCACAATGATTTCGTGGTGGTGCCTCATTAGTCATGACGTAATTCCACGATGGTTTTGTGGTGATGCCTCATGGTCAGAACGTAATTCCATGACCCCTGTTAGTGGGAGTTCATGGTGGTGACTCATGATTAGGACGTAATTCCACGAAGGTTCGTGGTGGTACCTCATTATATAATTTAGTAAGGATTCGAGTAAGGACTACATCCTGACACTCTAAAGAGTCAGTTAATCTCACGTAGAGCAGCGTACTAACTAGAGTGGTGAGAGTAGCAGGAGGCCCTAATCTTTGACAGGATAATGGCTTTAGATGTTTGAAGGCTAACATTGTGAGTGTTAGGGTGAAACCCATTGGCAATTGTAGAGGCCACCACAAGTGCAAGCATCCAGTGAATCCAACTGATTATATGTACCGGATAATCGTGTCTTGAGTCTTAGTGTATTGCTTGTCGGTGATTATATACTTGAGGGATTTATGTACGCTTGACTTTTAAATTGTATGTTCAATTGCATGATAAAAACCTTTTTACTCTAGCTTATCCTTCTGCTTGTTTGTATGTTCTATGTGTGATTTTTCTCCTTTTTGTGATGATCATCAATTTATTGATGTGAGCAGATGCGAGAACTTTTCGTGGTCACCAAGGTGATGGAGATTCCACTACTTAATTCGTTTTGGGTCAGATCCTGCTTTTGAGTTCTTTTAGGGTTGTAGCCCATGTATTATCTTACTCTTTGAGCATTTATTTTGAATACTGTCAATCTATTATTCTGTCTTGTTATTAACATCGTGGGTATTTCATTTTAAGTACTTTGAATACCTGTAAAGAGTGACATTTTACTCCACAATTTTACTCTTTATTTTATTATGTGTGATGTTTCATTTAATTAAGTTTGTTTATTAAATGCGATGTTACATTTTGAATTTTATTTTTGAATTTCATGATGTTACATTTTGAATTCTATATTTTTATCATTTATTACATGATTTAACGTCGGTCATTAAAAAAAATAATGATACATTAATAAATAATTCATTGAAAGTCATATCAAGAAAGTAAAGTAAAAGAAAGTAAAGTAAAAATAAGTAAACCACATCAAGGAAGTAAAGTAAACCACGTCCGAAAGTAAAAAGAAAGGAAAAGAATAAAAAGAGGAGTTATAGTATATTATCCAACAAATTTAACTGGGTAGCAGAATCATCATAAGAAGCACAATTTGCTACTTCTCTTATGAAAAAGGAAAAAAGACGAAAGTATGTGGTTAATCACTTTGGGCTACTTTTTGGAGATCATAGTTAGGGGAAATTCCATGCCTGGTATGTCCATTGCTTTAGCACTTGAACCAGCAACTAAACTATCATAGTGATTAATAATTTTGGTCATTTGATTGTTACTAAAGAAATAAATTTTATTTTAATTAATACATTTTTTTAAAATTTAAAATATTTTACTGGAAATTATTATTTTCAAAAAATAAAAACTGAGATTTTAAATATAGTGAAATTTAAAATATAGAGATATCTTAATAATTTAAAATGATCATATTTTAAATTCAATTTTCTGTTTTATTTCCATTCTTTCCTCATATTATCTCTCATTCCTCTTTTCTGTCCTCTTATTTTTATTCATTTTTTCATGTTCCCTCCTTATCTCGCTGTTTTTTCTGTCAACTGTCCTCTCTCTAATAATATTATTTCTATCTATATTTTATCTTTTCTTTCATAATATTAATATAAATAGAGATAATATTTACTTTTTTAGTTATATATAAATATATCTGAAAAAGTATAAAAAGTAAATTAAATTGTTTCGAAGCTAAAATTCTAAAATGTTGAATTGCTTTCGAAACAAAATATGTAAAGGAAAATAAATATAATTAGTTCGAATTTAAATTTCCAAAAAAGTTAAAAAAGTTTCAAAGTAATTCGATACAAATTAATTGTTGTAACTGCACTGCTTTGCATTAAGTTTTGTTTTTTTCCTCTAATCATGTGATGTAAAGTTATTTACCATGCCCTGGGTCACCACTTTCTATTTCCTCCAAATATAAATCTTAAAGACGGAACACTATTGTAGATAAATGTCCAAAATTCGATATAATTTCAGAAAATAATTTATTATTTTAAGTTCTCAACATATTTCTAGCTTATGCTTAGTAAAAAAGATGGGGAATATACTTTAACCATTACAAATCTTATTCTGTAAAAGATCTGTTACAAAGTTTACATTTTAGAAATTTAAATTGGGTTTATATATTAATATAGCATTGTTATTTTTGGGTTAATATTTTATTATAGTTTTGTGATTCCTAAAAGTTTAGTTACTTTACCAAGTGATCATAGATAATATACATTCCATTAACTTCGTCAACACATTAGTGAAAGCGAGGCACATGTGCCTCACTCATCACTTACACCCCAAAAGAAAGACCCGAGTACAAGAAAACCTAATACACTAAAACATCACACATGCTAGCTAATTTATTTCAGGACACACATAAAACCATGACCTACTACAACACATTATAACCTATTCTTTCTTATAGAAGACTCAGAAACTGATTTTGAAGCTAGCATTAGAACACACTCGAAGGTATGTGTCTGTTACATGTCGTTGTTCTTATTGGCAGAAGTCCTGAACTTGGATTCATCAATTTCAATGCCTTCCTCTCTAGCACGTTCTTCTCCTGATTTATCCATGGTGCTCAACCCACCCTTGCGTCCCATTTCTTGGTACCCTTCTGTCCCTAGTTGCTCCTTCCTTGTTTGCCCTCCCTTGCTCCTCCCTTTCATATAACAAAATATAACAAAGAAACAAAACTCATTATGCAGAATGTATTTGAAATAAATGATATACAAAAGGTGATGAAAAAGAAGGATATGTTGTGAACTTGTGATGAATGTGATGTTTTTTCATATGCATGTATGAAAAAGATGAAGAATATATAATGTGTGTATGAATTGATGATAAACCTTCAGCAAGGTGTTGCTGAGCCTCAACGCTCTTGCCACCAGTGCCACCGGGAACAACAGTCTCTCCCTGCCTTGCTCTCTCATCAAGCTCTTGTTTGTTCTGCTGACGACTTCCCATGTTTCTCACTCTTTCACAGATTCTTTCTCACTACCCTTTTGATGGCTACGCGATTCTATCGTGAACTAGGTTTGTTTTGGAAGCTATGTGACAAGAACAGAGAGGGTTGAGGGTTTATATAGGGAGCAGAGTGTGAGATATAGTTTATGTTTCGTTGCACATGTCCATGCACTGTTATCAGAGGGAAAAACCAGAAGGTGACAACAGGTGAAAATGGAAAAGAAGGTGTGGCCATGCATTGACACGTGCGACACACACGTGGCTCAAGGAGAAGGAAGACACGCATGCATACGTGGCCTCTCAGATGACACGTATCATATGGTGAAACTCTAGCTTTTATTTCACTGTTTGGTTGTTTCTAGAATTTCTTTAGCTCCCATGGCAAATTCAACCAGTTTTCTGTTTTGGTTGTTCTTGCAGTTAGTGTACGTTTGGACCTTCGACAATTGTTGTGTGTACGTGTAGATTAATCCTCTACGAAATGTAACATATGTAGTTAAGTTGTGTACTTATGAAAAGAACTTATATATATTTAGCGAAAATTAAAAACGTGATCATAGTTTTAGACCATATACACTAACAATTTGTTTATGTTGATGATTTATACATGGAAAAACTTAGTTAGAATAAAACTATTAAATACTATCAATTAAAGAAAAAGATACTGATATACAAATTTGAAAATTAAAACCAATTTTTTGTCATTGTTGTTATCGCTCTGGGCTTCTAGTTTCTAAACAATTGAAGAATATCTTAAGAAATAATTTTTGAGTTTAATTTAATCTTATAAAACGAGTTGCTATGTGAAATTTGAGTAGTACTTGATTCCTTTAACTTTGATTAGATATAAGCCATTTATTTGGCCCTTCATGTTGATTTATGAAAATATAAAGAGCAATCAACCTTACGGATAATTATACAGTTTCCAATATTGAAGGACTAAAAGCAAAAGTGTACCTGAATTGGCAATTGGGAACAATGATAATTTTGGTATCTGATTTTCCACCTGTAGAGCACTCTAAGTTTTCTCTTATAGGGAGAAAAAGAAAGAAACAAAATAATGATGTACGTGCTCTCAGACGAAGATCATATCCCTTTTATGTAACCTCTATCGGTTGCTTCTTCCTAAAAGACAATATTCCTAATTTGTCTCCTTTATCAAATTAGAATATTACAGGTATCTACAAAGTTAATATTTTCATGATAGATATATACTCTTAGCCATAGATATAATTAATCAGATCACTTTAATAAATTGGCTAATAACGACCCTAACATATTTGATTATTCATCATATATGATGGAGCTCCAATGTGTCGTGGTTGGTAGGAACTCCATAGGTAGCGGAAAATGGCATGGAGACAAGTGTTTAAGGCTCTTGTAGTAATGAAATTTGGAGTGGTGAAAGGAGAACTACACTAGAAACTAGGCCAGTAGAATGTGGCTAGTGGAAATGTTGTAAACCTCTAGCTTAGGTTCTCTCAAAATAATAGAAGAGTGGAGTGATCTCAACACAAACATTCTATTAGAAATTTCAAAAGTAAACTCTACAAAGTGCAAGAGGACTCTCTTTTATAGAAGAGAAGGTCACTAATGCACATGCACATGAAATGGTGTTTGAAATGAAATGCAAGTCTTGGAGAAGAAGTCTCTCTCTTGGCCCTTGGATGCGCATGACAGCTTGGATGCGTGGCATGACATTCCTTTGCAAGCCAAAGTCGCACTTCCTTTGTGGTGAATGAGGTGTCTTAGCCAAGACTCCTTATTGGGTTTGGATTAGCCCAATTAAAATCCAATGCACAAGTTTATTTAGCCTACTATTTATGAAAACAAGGCTTAAAAAATGGGCCTAATTTAAAAGGTTATTCTAATGCTCAATCATGCAATCTATTCATATATCTTCACATCTTTAGCCCATGAAAAATGTAATTGAAGCCCATGAGAAGTGAGGCCATTTTGAGGAAAGCCTATTTGGATCTTCTTTAGAATGATCCTTGTTATCGGGCCTCTTGGTGGACTTTGGGCTTGAGATGCATGTGACCATGAAAACGGGACCTAGGCGTTGGTCCAAGCTATAAGCCTTGGGGTGGATGCTTCAATATGTATGACCAAAATTTGCTAACACTTTAACCACGTACATTTAATACAACTACCAAAATACAATTAATACAAGGCTTAATTATTCATTTAGTCCTTCAATTTGTGTGTTGCTTTGGTTCATTTTGGTCTCCTTATTATTTTTGGGTTCAATTTAGACCTCCACATTTTTAAAATGGTTCAATTTAGTCCCCTTATTATTTTTTATTCAATTTAGTCTCTGTTTTTTAAAACGATTTAATTTTGTCATCTTCAATTTGAGACCAAATTAGTAATTAAACTTAATTACAACTTATATATACATGTTAAGATAATTTTTTAGAATTTATACATCTAATCACTCCACCTAAATGTAAAAAATTTGAGTATTTAGGTGACGTGTAAAAAATTAAATAATTTGAGTATTTAGGTGGAGTGGTTTGATATAAAAATATTATTTTAACATGTATATATAAGTTGCATTTGAGCTTAATTAGATCTTTTTTTTTTAGAAAAAAAGGAGGACTAAATTGAATAAAAAATAATAAGGGTACCTAATTGAACATTTTTAAAAAATTGAAGTACTAAATTAAACCAAAAAATAATAAAAAGACCAAAATAAATCAAAGTAACAAATTAGAGGACTCAATCACTAATTAAGCCTTAATAGAACTACCCAACTACTACCAAAATACTATTAATGAATTTATAGTCTTAAAGACAATTACCACACTACTACCAAAGTACAATTTAATGAACTTCATAATTATAACTAAGAAACACTCCTATCTTTTGCATTCTCCTATCTAAAAACAACACTAATTTCATGTGAAAAAGAAGGACTAAATCGATGTCTAGGATGCACTCAACCACGTGAATGAAGAAGGAAATGCAAACGAAAGAAAGCAATGTTGCGTACAAAATACCAAGGCTTAACATTAATTAAAAGTGGAAACCATGAAACCTTTTGGATGTACTAACCGTGAGAACCAAAACTCGAACCAGAAAAAGAAAGACAAATGCAAGGCTTTAACCATCCAAACTTCAACAATACTAAGATATATTTAATTGACAAAACCTACGTCTACACGTCCCCACTAACGTGATATTGGAAATGGAATTGTGATTGGAAGACTTATCTCCTAGACCAAAATGACGCAAGGCCGAAAAAGAGTGAAGAGAAAAAATTTCTATTTCCTGTAGGCCCTCCCAAAATACCACATCCAATCAAAGTCACCATTTAAACATTAAAACCATGTACTGCACTTTCAACAAATTGTGAAACCATGCACCGTTTCATGCTCCCAACCTTCTCACGTAACCTCTCACCTTTAAAGCAAAAGTGGGACCCATGGGTAAGAAAAGCATAGAATGTTAGAATTAATTGACGAATTAATTCTATTAGTGACTCATTTGAAATATTATGATAGTTATTATTATGGGAAGAGATAATGAAATAAAATAAAAGATAAAGATAAAATAAAACCAACTTGATGGACGTTGGTTTATAAAAAGAATTGGGGTTCTGTCTCTGGTCATAAGGTTCTTTTCACGATAACCCATCAAGAACGTATGAGAAGAGAAAGAAAGGCAAAGAGATAGATTGGGAAACGGTGGTTGAAGAGCACACAAGATTGTAAATTGAAGAATGCATATTTACAGGATCTCTCATGGATCAAGGTTAGTGCTCTATTACGATTTATCGTGTGAGAATTATAAATCTTAAAGATCCTTTAATAAGTTTTACATGTGGTATCAGAGCATGGTTGTAGGATTTATGATTCTCCTCTTATGATGTTTGTTTCCAATTTTTTATGGACCCTAATTAAAGTTTTAAGGGTTATTTAAGTTTTTCGCTGCTTTAAAAGTTGAATGCAAATGCCATGATTGAAAATGAGAATTGTTTTTCGTTGCTGAAACTGAATCCTATTATGCTGCCATTAACCGGAATTGTTTGTGTTTTTACTGTAACATGTTTTTAATTTTTTGGCGTTGAATAAAAAAAAAAAAATCGTTCCTATGCACGTGAATGTGGAGTGAGTGGCATTGAATGAAAGGCTTAAAAACCGGGACTGTTTGAAATGAAGCATTGAATGTGTGAAAATTGGAACATAACGTGATAATGGCATAAAAGTACTACGTGAACGTGTCCGTGGAAACATGGTTAATCAAGATTAAATTAAAGTTTAATATTTTTATTGGTTTACGTCACCAATAAATTAATATTAATTATTTTATTTATATAAATAATTAATAATTTTATTTTAATTTGCAATAATATTTATGTTTGTTATTGTTAAATTAAAATTAATGAGGATGCTATATAAAGTTTATAACAATTAAATGCAGTGGCGGATCTTAACCAACATTGTTGGGGGTGCCCAAATAATACATCCAAAATTTATACATTTCATTATTGTCACTAATACAATAAAAAATGAAGTATACGAAGAAAATTGAGAGACATAAATAGCAAAAATGATTTATCAATATACCTATTTAAATAATCTATTCCTTTATTCTTCATCAATATACCTATTTTAAAAAAAAATACTAAAAAATGATTTATCATAATCTAATAAAAAATTGAGAGACATAAATACCAAAAGAAAATTCGATGATAATCAAACCACACTTAAAATTCAATTATAAAAAACACACAGTACAATCATTTTTTCTTATAAAATAAAAAATTAATATAAAAGAGACTCATTAAATAAATTATTAAACTAATATTTCACTATCAAGTGAGACAAAAGAGAATTACCTTCTTCTTTATTTCTTCGAATGGAAGAGAACAGTTGAGAGATGAAAGCAAAAATAATTGATTTTTTTCTCTTCCGAAAGAAAAGAAAATAGGTAAGAATGGAAGATGAGAACAATTTGTAAGAAATTCAAGACATAAACATATAAAATAGGCTCATTAAATAAATTATTGAATTAATATTTCACTATCAAGTGAGACGAAAGAATTACTTTCTTCTTTTCTTCCTTGAGGAGGGAAGATAATAAAGGAGAAATAAGAGAAAAAATAATAGATCTTTTTCTTTTCAGAAATAAAAGAAAACAGATGAGAATGAAATATGAAAACAATTTATGAAAAACACAATCTATAATGAAAACAAATAATTAAAAATATTTTGATAAATCTTTTTAATCTTTATTCTTTATTATATTTGATTTTATATTTTATTATTTATTAGTATTAATTATTATGTTTATAAAAGAAATAAAATATTTAATTTAATATTTATAACAAAATAAAATCAAAATACCTAATATTTATAATAAAAAAATCAAAATATTTATTGTAAAAAAAGTTTCAAAATTTTTGGGGGGGCCAAGGCCCCTTCCTGCACCCATGATGATCCGCCCCTAATTATGGACTTCTCGTTTTTAAGGATATATTAAGGAAAAAGGGATGATATAGTAGTACATGGAAGGGATCATTTCGATCAAATGATGTGTGACCGCCATGACTCTTATTATGTCTGTATCTTTAATTATGAATAATGATGGAACCAATTTATGCAAGGTCTTTTATTGCGCATTATGTTTATGTATTAAATCACATAATGTTATGACACCATATGAGTCAAGTGGGAGAATGTTAGAATTAATTGACGAATTAATTCTATTAGTGACTCATTTGAAATATTATGATGACCCAATTGTAATTTAATAAAATATAAACACTTGTTGGTTATTATTATGGGAAGTGATAATGAAATAAAATAAAAGATAAAGATAAAATAAAACCAACTTGATGGACGTAGGTTTATAAAAAGAATTGGGGTTTTGTCTCTGGTCATAAGGTTTTTTTCACAGTAACCCATCAAGAACATGTGAGAAGAGAAAGAAATGCAAAAAGATAGATTGGGAAACAGTGGTTGAAGAACACACAAGATTGTAAATTGAAGAATGCATATTCACAGGATCTCTCATGGATCAAGGTTAGTGCTCTATTATGATTTATCGTGCGAGAATTATAAATCTTAAAGATCCTTTAATAAGTTTTACATAGAAAACGTTTTACATAGAAAACTTAGTCCCATCAACCAACACTTGTATAAGGAGAGAAAATAAAGAAAGAAGAAGGAAAGGCTGCAACGTAGCATGAAACATTGGGTACACTACCATGGCACTCACGATCGAGGTGTTAGGTTGCAAGGCTTTGCTTTAAAAAAAAACTAACACATTTTAAGATTAAGCTACTACATAAATCATGTGGCTGCACCAAAATGGAATGAACCAAGAAAGGAAAAACAAACCATGGGTGTCAAACAACTTCAAAATCGTGCAGACCATGGGTACCCCTTCTAAGGAAAAGTGATCCTCACATTTACTAACAACATCATCATAGGCATATCATGCAAACATCAACATTGAGAGTGTTAAACAAAATCAAAACGACATAACAACACATATAGCATACACTTGAAAGCAAGAAAACACCAAAAGAAAGAACCCAAAACTGCATTGCGTAAAAGAACAAAGAATGCGAGAAACCACCACAGAACCCCAAATTAATACCCACGCATACTTCAATTCTCATGCATTACGAATCAAGTGTAAAACGGAATAGAAACAACATCAGCTCCAAACACACACAGAGAAAAGTTAACTTCCCCTACCTTGTGAAGTTCTTCCAAACATCTACTTCTCTCGGTCTCTTTCTCTCTAATTACCTCTGAAAACCCTCTAACATAACTAATATTTAACCTAGATTAAAACTCCTTTCATTCCAAACCCTTTCCGTTAATACTCTAAAAGTTAAAGTTGTTTTTATTTTATTAATGAAACCAAATAATTGCATATTTTTGTGCATGACACACATACTGCTACAAGATTCAAACATAAGCCCTTGCACACATTTACGCATATCTCATGCCACCCGGCTGCGCACGTTCTTAATATATAACATGCAACTCAGGTTCATAAACCCATATATCAACATTAAATATAATATTAATAATTAAAATAAATAAGCAATAACTTAAATCCATTAAATAGTTATTCAATATGTAATATTTCTATAAAATAATTAATTTAAATAACTCAACTATGTTAATCAAGCTATCAATTCTATTTTCACGTACTTCTCTTTATTCTAATTTTTTCCAAATCTTACAAAAGGTATCCCTCAGTTCACATTCATTAACATAGGATTGAAAAATCATCACATTCCACAAATCATCATCTTTTCTCACTCTTACATCTACTAAAACAAACACACATTTCATCTTCTAATCCATCATCGTCTTTACTTGCAAATAGTGAATACATCTAAAGCAAACACAACCTTACATATCAGTTAGATGACATGCAATATCTATATTTGATTCATCATTGCTCATATAGACTGTTACTAGTTTCATACCTAATGGATAACCAAAGAATCACTTGGAACATGTCATGAGAATGACTCAACAAAATACTCTAACAAGGTAAATAATATGTATTTGTTTTTTAAGATGATTTTTGAAGAGTAGATTTAAGGAGAGATTTCAAAATAAAGTTGATTGGATGAGACGTGAGAAATGAAAATATTTGAGATGAAAAATAATAAATGGTGTAATGATTTTATAAATTAAAAAATATTTAATTAATATAATTAAAATATTTTTATTATTTATATTCATTATTATTTATATTATTTCTTTAAAAATAAAATTAATGCAAAAAACAAATAAATATTGAAGAGAAATTTAAAGCAAAAAAAAAAAAATGTAAATCAGTGCATCTGCTGAAACAAAGAGACAGGTTTGAGTGTTTGGTTTAAACAAGAGTTCGTTTCTTCTTTTTTTATCGGCGAGTTCGTTTATTGTGTTGTTATTGTAAGAACTTGTGGCATTATAAGAATCAAGATTTTCTACTCATTTCTCTTATTTTGTCTCATTTTCATGAGTCAATATCAAATTTTAATCATTTTTTTACGTTGTAATGAAACAGTATTGATCCTCCACAACTTCAATTCATATTAAAAATAAAATAATCAAAGCCATATTTGATTTAATTACAGTTTAATTTAAACCTTGGCTATATTCGTAAAATTTTAAAAATTATTCATTTAGATACAAAATAACCATTATGGTAAAAAAATCGATTATTTCTCACTTTACATAAAGACATATTTGACTTAATTACAGTTCAAACCTAGGCTATATTCGTAAAATTTTCAAAATTATTCATTTTGATACTTCATGTAAAATAACCATTACAGTAAAAAAAAACGATTATTTCTCACTTTACATAAAAATATCATAGCCTAGTGACCTAATACAATAAGCTTAAAATTAATACTTTTACAACTTCAGTCAAAATCATACATATTTTACTTTAAATAACTGTTATAGTTATTAACATGATCTAGAGAATACAAGAAACATAACCATTTTGTTACTCCTGTGATCATTTTGAAACATTCCCAATTAAAATAGCAGACAATGACATATAGCAAACATCTCATAAAAGATTATATAGGAAAAACTCACAGTAACCAACAAATTAGATATCCATAATAGTCATTTAAAAATCTGAAGGCTGGAACCAAAGTAAATCTTGAAACAAAAACAACATAAAACAATACGAAATTCGAACTTCAGAGCCTTCAATAAATTATTTGCAAGTATATTGACATTGTACAAACCTAAACCTAATAGTTCAAATAAAAACAATCAATAATAAAATCATTGAAGCCTCAGTGTCTTAGTGTTTGGAAGTTAATTCTTCCAATCATATCAAGTATCAGTACAAGCCTACGACAGACATCATTGGCTGTGGCAACGATTTCCAGAAAACAACCACGGATTTGTAAAACCATACGGTAAATAGCAAAATTTAATAATCTTTCACTTTTAAGAAAATCACTTAGATAACGAATAAAAAGTAATACGAGTTAAATAACGAAAGAGAAAAGAAAAACCAAAACCTCACTGAAGAAATTGGGAACAGAACAGGAGTACGAGTAAAATAACAAAAGAGAAAAGAAGAAAAAACAGAATATCAAACTGAAGAGATTGGGAACAGAACACGAACAGAGGAAAACTGCAACCTTCGACCATCTGAAGTGTTGGGGTTAAGGTTTGTTATATATATAGCGGAATCGAACGTGAACCAGGGTTTCCAGTGGTAAAATCGTAATTTAAGAGTATTCAGGCCCAAATGCTGAATTTGATGAGCTTGGATTTGGTTCAGAGTTCAGGCCCAATAAAAAATTCAGTGCCATGTTTTTCTTAACACAAATAAGAGCATGGATATCGGAAGCAAATTGAAACAGTTAAAAGAAAACTTCGAAACAAATCTTTTAAGTAGTTGAGATTATTAAAGTTAGTTTTTATGTTATAATGATTTTTTTATACATTCTCTGAAATTAAATTTTAACAAATATAATTGAATAACGGACAATCTCTCAACTAAAAGAAAATATCTAATTTCTTAACTTAGAAATAACCATATATTTTTTCACTTAATAATAACCATATAATTCACTTTTTAAAAATCAATTTGTCTTTATAAATTCTATGCTTTTAACTATCTCATATAATAATTATTTTATTTTGAACTTATGATTTTAAATCAATTAAAATACTCTTTTCGGTCCTTTAATTTTTATTAAAAATTCAATTAGATCCTTAGGTTTTATTTTGTTGAATTGAGTATCTAATCTTAAAAAATATTCAATTAGGCCATTTTCACTATATTATGGTTATATTTGTGTTAAAATTAACATATCAAATCACTTCACCCAAACAATCTAGTTTAAATATTTAAATTATTTAAATTAATTTTATTTTGTTAGTGGAGTGATGTGATGTATAAATTATAATATCAATTTAACTAAAATGACATATTTGGATCATTTAAAAAAATTAGAGAAGTAAATTGAACAAAATAAAAATAAGAGATGTAATTGAATTTTTCATGAAAATTAGAGTATCAAATTAAGATTTTAACTTCAAAATTTCTTTGATAATAAATTTAAATAAAAATAAATTATCACAATATATCTAATCGTCCTACGTAACTTAGGAGTTAAGATCAGTTTAAATATATTTTTTACTTTCAATACTTGGAGACCAAAACTTCATACTACAAAACAAACCATACTTCAAATGTAATAATTGATCCTAATAATATCATCGTAGTATAGTTCAAAGTTTGTTCCACTACACCTAATAGTCTTACTTCAAATTAGGAATTGACTAAAATTAATTTAAATACACCTTAATTTATTAAAATAAAATAACATAATATTGCACTTATATTGACATTCGGTATGTAGGAACGAAACTCTCGTAATCTCATTGACACCTATATATATATATATATATATATATATATATATATATATATATATATATATATATATATATATATATATATATATATATTTATAAAGA
>Ga0214543_1001187_pt1 | contig 49434 bp, 28 predicted proteins | sample CNSS2metaG_FD_160094 | JGI IMG/M metagenome (GOLD analysis project Ga0214543, IMG submission 160094) | Root nodule microbial communities from cowpea collected in UCLA plant growth center, Los Angeles, California, USA - CNSS2 | ecosystem: Host-associated > Plants > Roots > Nodule | place: USA...
TATATATTATCATTTTTTTTTGGATTCTATTATCATATGTGCTTGTTTTTAATAAAGAAAATAATGTGAGGAAATAATTTTTTTAAATATAAAAAAATTTATGTATAAAAAATATAATTTGGCCCCCCTAAAATTTTGGTCCAAGTTCCGCCACTGTTCATACGCATTTCCTTCATCCATATTCATCCTTTTCATCAATATTCATCTACACTAATCTCCTTCAACCTTTGTAGTATTTTTTCTTTTGCGTTTATGTTTATTGAATGTAGAGGTCTTTTACGTGAAATTTTTTTCAAGTTACTATCATTAGCATCAACCAAATCAATGTAAATTAATTTAACAATAAAAATAGATTTAATTTAGGTTCGATAACCGAAGTTAAATTGAATAAATTTTAAAATAAAAATACATTAGTTTCTGTTTGACTGATGTTGAACTACTTTAATTAAAATATTTAGTCGATGTTACTTAGAGCCAGCCTTCAAAAATTGATACTAACGAATTAGTGTCTTGATTTTGGAGTTGTATGCATGTGTGATGCAAATTTGACGTTAATGACCATGTAGGTTCAACTTTTCTTTATTGGCGTCGGCTTTTAGTCAATGCTAAATATATGTTTTCTTATAGTAATATCTTAATATTTATAACTCAGTTTATAATATAAGCTACTAAAATTCACTTTTTAACATGTTTTATAAGTTCTTTTATGATTTACATATAAGATTTTGTTCAAATAATTACAAATAATATTCGGGTTAAATCCTTTTGACCTGTCTCAAATTTACCTAGAATTTGTATTTGTTCTTGTAGGGTTGACACGTTTGTACAATATCCTTTTGAGATGTATATGCTCTTAATCTGCGATGCTTTCTCCTCTCCAACATCCTTACTCCTGATTTGAGATTTTGTCTCCTCTCCTAGTGCAATGTCGAGGAGGGAGGGGGTGCTTGTATTGCTTGGCGGTATCTACATTTGGTGGTGCGAGTAATTTCCTCAAGGGTGGTATGAGGCTGACATTAAGATTACCGTCAAATATGCGAGCTCGGTTAGCATTGAGTGACAAACAGTGAGTGAAACAAGGTGGTCTTCACTCCTTCATGCATGTTACTCAGGGAGGGGCATATTTCTTTTTTAAAGGTTTCTTCTTAGGTGCTAGTACTTTGGTTTTGACTATGTTATTATAATATCAAAGACAAATGATTTCGTTATTACAATAAAATTAAATGGAATTGCTTTATTGTATTATCACCTTTTAAATTTCAAAATAATTTATAAAGTCTTCTTTTATCTTCATGGTGATCAATAACTATGTATTTCTAACCTTTGTAACATGAATTTAATCTTCAAATATCATATGAGATATGCATAAACTTAATGTGTTTGTGTGTGTGTGTGTGTTTATGTGTGTGCGTGTATGTTTGTGTGTGTGCGCGTGTGCATGTGCATGTGCATACGTGTGTGTGTAGGAATGGCAAACCGGGGCAGGCTACACAGGTCGACATGCACAAAATATGCATGGTGGGCTACGATTTTAGGCTTGCTAGCTCGCATAAGCCCGTAGCTTGTGCAAGCCAAGGACGGGGCGGGGTGGGCTCACTTGCGACCCATAAAAAAAAATCTTGCACTTGTCTATGTTGATTACTTCCTTTTTGGAATTTTACATAGACGTTTCAAATTCTTGTATGAGTGAAAAAAGCTAGTGTTATGTATTTCTGAATGTGCTAAGATTTCAAGGATTTATCGAACATGTCAAAGTACGAATATGTATGTGATGAAAATGTTGGATTATCAATTTATTATTCACTCCCCAAAGTCTTTGCTTAATTTTGTAAACTTGTTAAAGTTTTCCAATTTGTAGGACATTGAAAGCTTTATCATAAGAAATAAATAAAAAACAAAAAACGGGTCGGCCCGTGATCCCACAGGTCAAAACCTATATGGGACGAGCTAGACTTTTGAGCCTGCATTTTCAAAATGGGACAGGCTAGCTCAGCCATATTCTGCATGCCTAGTGCAGGGCAGGCCAACCTAGTGCATATTTTGCAGGCCAAGTGCGAGGCAGGCCTAAACGGGTTGGGTCGGCTGGCATTGTCACCCCTATGTGTGTGCATGTGTATGCGCATGGGTGTGTGCAAGCGTGTGTGTGTGCGTGGTTACCTGGATAAACAACTTTTTAAATGTCTAGCTTCCTTTACCTGGATAGACACTCTTAGGCGCAAATGGTGCTCCATACAAACTCTACTTCACACCTGTTGCTCTACTTTCACATAAAAAACTTTGATCAACAATAAAAACATATCCTAACAATCCTAATCAAACAAAGATTCATCTTAAGTCCTTAAACACCTCATGCAAGCCCAAAACACCCTATGTCCAACAAATTTCTTAAAAGACGAAAAAGAATGATAAAGTATGAACTTATTTAGTTCAAGATTATTATGGAATAGAATTGTAGATCTTAATACCATGAGCCTTATGGTATACTTTGGTCTTCAAATAGATGAAGGATAGAATCAAAAATCTAGAGAGAAGATATAGAGAAAGTTTAGAGAGATAATAAATTTTATAAAATTAACTTATGTTAATAGAAAACCTATTTATAATTTCAACCTTTTATTATTAAGATATTCTACTATCATCTTTTAAAACCACCACTACTCTTACTCTATGACTACTTTTTAGATTCTTACATGAATTAAATATACACAATTTCTAACAGAAAGATGCTAGACATATATAACAAACCTACTCGTACCATTTGCACCATGTGAACCTTCCATGATATCACATGAAAAACAAAGGCCGTATACCTGAACCACTATTAACCACTAGTTAATTTGGATTTATATGTGTGCGTGCATCCAACTTTATTATATAGAATTTCCTAATTATTTGCGTTCTCTAATCTCTATAACCACTCTGAGGATTCTAATGTAGTTAAATTTAAAGCATTAATAAATATTTACGAAAATTTATCGGATTAATAATCCATTATGACGATTAAGATTAATATATGATTTGGGATAAATTGACGAAGTCTTGATCGAAAAATTTATTCAAAAGATTATTATTATTTTTTATCTTGCTTCTTCAATAGTCAACGTCATTTGTATGTACATTTTTCTGACATCATTAGCCAATTAAGTAGTTAGAAAAATGTGAAAATGGTTTACTTTTTATGACTTAAAAGGTTAGCCTTCAAAGTCAATTCCGAATACTTTATTTAAATCCCAATCTATACTTTAGAGTTTGTAATGAAAATTACTTTTTTAATCTAGTTCCTACTCATTTAACAGCTTGATTACGAAGTTTAACTGTTAGCAGATAGCTATATGTAGTCCCATAGTAGTTTCATATCAATTTTTCTAAATTATTTTCAATAAAAAATATGTGGGGTCCACGTATTCTATAAGAACTAATGTAAGATTTAAGTACAATAAGATATAATAAAGTTGACCCTTTAAATAATTAGCAGCAAACCAATTCCTGGCCCTCTTAAGATGGTTTAAACTTTTTATTAAACTCCTAGATGAATTTTGTACAACCAGGAAGTTTAGTTAAATGCGAAGTCATTTTCATAATAGTTAGGGACAATAAAAGTAGATAAAAGTAATTAGGGATAATATTGTGCCATGGTAATCTATCTGCCAACTCATTGGGTACCTGTTAAAGGTGTTTCAATGTTACAATAAGTTTAGGTTTGATTGATTTAAACAATTAATGCTATAATAAAAGTTTAACGACCGAACAATCATACATTTGACCTGTATTTATATCTTTCTCCATGGCCTTTTTATTAGGAAGGACCTAATTACGACCCAATATCCTTTAAACATTCTTAATGGCATGTTTATGTTAATTAGATATTTAGCTTATTTTAATAATAACTGATCAACTTTTTCCACATCTGAGTGGTTGGTTATACTTCATCTTGCACGGTTTGTACTTTGGTACATACAGTACAACTTAATTCATCTATTGAGACACTTCCGAGTATTTACAAGAGAGAAATTTCTATTCTTAACTGAATCTTATCCTGATTCATATGATCAAGTGTATACTCAATTTAACACTTATCTTGAAACATCTTTAAGTGGCATGGCCTCCAGCATTGAATCATAAGTTTTTCATCCTCATATTATCTTTTCTGCCTTTCAATTTTTGAATTGAATATTATTTCCTTTTCAAATTTCTCATATATATTCATGTTCTTTCATTCTTTTAGGCAAGCTTTCACACTAGTATAATTAATTATATTTAACTTGTGTCCAATTGCATGCTTCTAAGAATTTATATCTTATCTTTTCTTTATATCATTGTGCTCTTATTTTTCTTTTCTTGGTCTTTTTCCACTCTCACATGCAAACTTTCACACTTAATCATATGAATTAAATCTATGTTTAGTGATGAGTATCTTTGAGATTCATGTCGTTTATTTTATAATTTTAAAAATATAAGAAAATTCAAGTTTCAATACTAAATCAAGCTAAAACATATTTAGACACTAATCAAGAAAACTCTTAAAAAAAAACACCTTTAGCCCAAACCTTAGTCTCCAATAAAAAAAAAATCATTTTATCAAACACCTTTGAAATTCATCCATAATATCACAATTAACACAAAAACATTTCTTGAAAATACTAAGTGTTCTTCCATCTCATACATAACAAGGATGGTTTACTTGAAACTTGAACAACCAGTAGTGGAAAAAGAGTAACCTATGTCAGGAAATTATTGTCTAACACAAAAGAACACGACATAAAATATGTGCAATAATGTTTTTGTAATTAAAATCAATTTTTTTACGTGGACCATCCCAGGATTCATTAAACATTTAATGATATACGTCGTTTGACAACATTGTCCGTCATAAATTTTAAGATATACGTTAGAGGTTTGACGTAAATTTGTTTATATTTCTACATGAAATCCCTTTCTTCCACACTTCTCCTCGTGTTTCCAAAATTTTGGCTATTTTCCTTGGTTGTGGCTCTGACGAGTGTGTTCCTATGTACATTGGTGATCCAAAGTATATTGTTCTATCGTCTCAATGAGTGGTTGTTTCAGTTTGATTTAGTTGGAAGTTAATAGTTTTCATTGAGGTTAATGATCTAAACCTCCATTTAGTCTTTTAAATTTATATTGTGGTTATTTTAAAGAATCTCATTCATAATAATGTATAAATGTCTTAATAGAATTGTTGTTACTTTGATAACGTGTTATATTGATGTTACATTTGATATTGTGAATATTGAAATTCATATTCAAAATTAAGTTAAATAGATAAAAGTAATTATATTTTTAAAATTGAGTTCAACGTATTGGAATAATAAAAATTATAAGGACTACTTATTTAAGTTCTTACTTCATTTACAAGGGATCGAATAATTAACGTATCCAATTGATAAGAATATATATATATATATATATATATATATATATATATATATAATAATTTAATTTTATAAAAATTAAATAATAATAATAATATTGATTTATTTAAGATATAAAATTATTTAATTTTTATAAAAAATTGTAATGTTGCAAGATAAATAATAGAAGGTCTTGCAACATTACAAATTTTTATAAAAATTAAATAATTCTATATCTTAAATAAATCAAAATCAATATTATTATACATTAAAATTATTGTTAACAAAATATATATTTATTTAGATAGAAGTGATCAAAACAATATTTAGCTTTCATGATATAGAAAATGATTGTTTCATTTATTTCTTTTTCATAATGTTCATTTTTGTGTGATTTGTACCTCACTATATACAAGTCTTTTTATTGTTCTCATACTCAAATTGTTACTTGATTCACAACATCTTTTAAATTTTAAGCTCAATTAATAGATTATATTTTCTTAGTGTATTGTTAGCATAACAATAATTGTATATTCCAAACAATGCATCAACCAAACACTATAACACAAATAAAACCATCATAAATTAAATGGTGGATTAAAAGTAAACCAACAATAATATTCATAGTAATAATTTGGAAATGATATTTATGTATTAAACTTATTTTCAAATTAAATATGAAAAACATAAATTTAGCAATGATGCATTAAGATAATTATTTTCTTTAACGTAAGTATATCTGTAGATATTAATCATCCTAAATATTTTGAATTCACCGCAAAAAATAAGATCTCTTGTGACAAAATTTTAGTGATAAACATAAATTTTAACACTAATTATACTTTTTTAGTGACTAATTTCATATTTGTCACAAATAATATTAACAATAGTAACAAAATTAAAAAATTGTCACAATAAATATAAATTTAACAGTGATAATATAAAATTTGTCACTAGTTATATATTATATACTAGTTATATATTATATGTGATCATTTATAATTTATAATATTTTTTTAAATGATAAAATATACATGTCACAAATAATTATTTAATAATAAAAAATGTCATGCGATAGAATTACTTTTATTTTAAAAAAAATATAATTAACAAAAAATATGAATATTTAATAATTAATAATAATATAGTATTAATTTTTATTATGATGATAATATTCGAACTGTTAAAAAAAAGTAATTATTTTTATTTTGTAACAATGTAATTAATAATCGTGAATACAAAATTTGTAACTATTTATATATAAATTGTCATTATTTTTTAATTTATTAAAAATGAAAAAATATACTTGTCACAAATGATTACTTATTAATATAAATATGATAAAAGTATTTTTCTTTTGATAAGAATATAATTAATATCAAATTTATTTAATTTTTGTAAATTAAGAATGATCATATAATATTAATTAGTATTGTTATTTTTATATTATTAGTTTTGTTAAAAAAGAAAAAGGAAAAATATGTTTCACAATATAAGTTGAACTTAGGTTCTTTCACTGAACACTTTATTTGCACTATGCCACTTTATAATTACTTGTTTTGTCATCCTAATGTACTAAATTATCTATTAGTTCATATTTTTTTACTTTTTATTATTATATAATAAATAACATGTCAACTTGAAATTAAATTTAACATATAACATTTAAATAGTTAAATAGGTAGATGGATTAAAATAAATAAATACATAACATACATTAATCTAGATAATCAAAATAATAAACATAATTAATAACATACATTAATCTAGATAATCAAAATAATAAACATAATTAATAAGAAAGATTGTTTTACAAAATGGTATAAAACAATAATCAATTATCATCACTATCATCTTCCTCAATAATATTATTTTCTTCATCTTCTGATAAATCAATACTTTCATTATCACTTTCTTCGTTGTCGTCATAAATAACCTTTATAGGTATCGTTGGATTTTCAGTAGTTATGGATTGAACTAAGTCATTTATGTGCAAGGGAAAATCATGCTCATGTGACACATTAGATATCAATGAGATTGAGTCAATGTCTTCATTTTCTTAACACACCTCATTTGAAGATTCCATTAGCATATCATACCAATCTCGTGGTTTTGTTTTCACTACTACTAGCCAATTAGAATCTTTGGTGTCTTTAACATAGTACACTTGTTGAGCTTGACTAGCTAAGACATATGGCTCATTGGTCCTCAATTTACGCTTACTATTAATAAGAATAAATCCATATTTGTCTTCCTTGTATCCTCTCCCCTTAGAATGCACACACATCCCACCAATCACATTTAAATAAAATGACATTATTTCCATTTAAGTAACTTAATTCAATAATATCCGTCAAGACACCAAAGTAGTCTAAATTACCTGTATTCTCGTCACCTCTAACTAAAAGTCCACTATTTTGTGATTTCAAGGACATGTCTCGATTTTTGACATTGAACCTCTAGCCATTTATCAAATAACTTGTATATCGAAAAACACGTGAATCTGGTCCACAAACCAAGGATAATAATGACTCGTTTATTCTTATGTCACATTCTCTTTTCAAAAATGCAACCTGTGAAAAAAAAAATAGTTAAATGTGCTCAAGCTATGTAATAATAGTAAACACATTTAATTAATTCTTACATATTTTTTGAACCATTGGAAAAATTCTCTTTCATGTCTTTGTTCCACATTTTTTGAATTTGCTTTCTCCAATTCTTGTTTGTGTAATATTTGATAATAAATACATTGTTATACTGGATTATATATAACCAAAATAATAGGAATATGTAATTTAATAAAATAACTCACTCAAGGAAAGGTGAAACTTCATCACAATTTTGGAGGACATAATTTCTTGCTTGCTCTTCTTCAACTACATTTAACTCAACATATTTTTTTGCATGCAGTGGTTTTCCAAGTTGTAGAAAAACTTTTAGCTTTGATTTATCTAATTGATGTAGATCACCTTCGTGATTTCTTCCATATCTATTTAATCTTGTCTCAACTCCATCCAAATATCTTGAACAAAAGTGCACACACTCTTGTGCAATATAAGCTTCAGCGATACATCCTTCTGGTCGAGCCTTATTTCTTACATATGATTTGAGCTTGCGAAGGTACCTTTCAATTGGATACATCCAACGATATTACACTGGTCCTGCAATCTTTGCCTCATGTGCTAAGTGAATGGGTAAATGGACCATTATGTCAAAAAAGGATGGAGGAAATATTTTCTCCAACTTACATAAGGTTAAAACTATAGATTTTTCTAGCATGTCTAAAGTGTCTAGATTCAATGTTTTTTTAGCATAACTCTCTAAAACAAAAACTTAATTCAATTCGGGCATCACAAACTTCCTTTGAAGAACACTGCATATTGAAAGAGGAAGAAAGCGGTGTAGAAATACATGACAATCATGACATTTCATCCCATATACTTGGAGTGCTCTAGAAAGCAAATTTTTGTATTCTTTCATAGAAGGCGGCCCACCTTCACACTCATCTAAACAATAACTTTATCAAGTCTATCACAATAGACCACTCAACAAATAGAGCTATAAAGTTATTACGTCCTTTACACTTATATCACAATCATCCATCAAGTCCTATTGAGGACCACTTAACATATAGAGTTATGGATTTAATCACTACCATAGGTACATGGATGGACTGTAATGCATCACAATATTTTCAAGCCAAAAGCTTAAGTCCCATCCCTTGAGAAGTCTCTTGAATGACTCTCCTACTCAATCCCTTTGTTAAAGGATCTGCTAGGTTTCTTTATGATCTCACAAACTCTAGACAAATTACTCAATTCTTCAAGATTTGTTTAACTGCACCATGTCTTATGCGAATATGTCTTCTTTTACCATTATACACATAATTTTTGGAAAATCCAAAGCGGTTTGTGAATCGCAATGTAATGATATTGGTACAGAAGACCCTCACAATGGAATATCACCTAACAAGTTTTTCGACCATTCAGCTTCTTCACCTGCTAGCTCAAGAGCAATGAATTCAGATTCCATGGTGGAACGAGCAATACAGGTTTGTTTGGAAGATTTCCATGAAACAACTTCTCCCCTTAAAGTGAACACATATCCACTAGTAGAACTCACCTCATTATTATCTGTCACCCAATTTGCATCACAATAACCTTCTAAAATAGTAGAAAACTTGTTAAAATGAAAACATAAATTCATAGTTCCCTTAAGGTATTTTAATAATCGATGAAGTGTATTCTAGTGTTCACTATTAGGATTATGACTGTATCTACTTAATCTACTTACAACATAAGCAATATCAGGTCTTTAGTTTGTGAGATACATAACACTTCCTATAACCTTAGCATATTCAACTTGTGAAACACTATCACTTTTGTTCCTTTTAAGACTCATGCTAGGGTCATAAGGAGTTCTCATAGGCATTGCATCAAAACAATCAAATTTCTTAAGTATCTTTTCAATGTAATGTGATTGACATAATGAAAAGCTAAATTCGGTTTTCCTTATTTTGACACTAAGAATAACAGTTGCCTCACCTAAACCTTCCATCTCAAAGTGAGTAGTAAAAAACATTTTGGTATTATTTATTACTTCCAAGTTAGATCCGAAAATCAACATGTGTATGCATGATGAATACCTATTTGGCTGGTGAAACATGATTTGTTTGTGGTTAGGACGTAATTCCCTAAATCTCTAGGTGAACTTTTAGGATGGTGCCTTAGTTGGTCGGGACGTAATTCCATGACCCCTGTTAGTGGGAGTTCATGGTGGTGCCCCATCTATATAATTTAGTAAGGATTCAAGGTAAGGTTGCATCCTGACACTCTAAGGGGTCAGTTAGTCTCACATAGAGCGGACTCACTCATGTGGTGAGAGTAGTAGGAGGCCCGAAACCCATTAAGGGCTAAACTTGTGTGTGTGGGTTGAGACATTGTAACACTTAGCTCGAGGGTGAGCAACTCGGTAGAGCAGGGAATCCACCACAAGTGCATCGGCCAAGTCATGTTACTATCATTAGCATCAGCCAAGTCAATGTAAATTAATTTAATAATAAAATTGGATTTAATTTAGCTTCTGTAGTCAAAGCTAAATTGAATAAATTTTAAAATAAAAATTCATTAGTTTCTGCTTGACTACCGCTAAACTACGTTAATTAAAATATTTAGTCGATGCTACTTAGAGCTGGCCTTCAAAAGTCGATGCTAACAAATTAGCATCTTGATTTTAGAGTTGTATGCGTATGTGGCGCAAATTCGACTATAAAAACCATGTAGGTTCAACTTTTCTTTGTTAGCGTTGGCTTTTAGTCAATGCTAAATATATGTTTTCTTGTAATAATATCTTATTATTTATAACTCAGTTTATATAAGCTATTAAAAGTCACTTTTTTTAAGTTGTTTTATAAATTTTTTTATTATATACATAGTAAGATTTTGTTCAAATAATTACAAATAATATTCAGGTTAGATCCTTTTAACCTGTTTCAAAATTTCCAACAATTTGTATTTGTTCTAGTAGGGGTTGAGACGTCCTTACAATATCCTTTTGAGACGCATCTTCTCCTAATCTACGATGTTTACTCATCTCCAGCGTCATTACTTTTGATTTGAGACTTTTACTCCTCTCCTAGTGGAATGCCGAGGAGGGGAGAGTGCCTATATTGCTTGGTGGTATCTACATTTGGTGGTGCGGGTAATTTCCTCAAGGTGGTATGACGTTGGCATTAAGAGTATCGTCGAATATGCGAGCTCGGTTAGCATTGAGTGGTATATAGTGAGTGAAACAGGGTGGTCTTCACTTCTTCAGGCGTGTTCCTTAGGGAGGGGCTTGTTTCTTTTGTAAAGGTTTTTTCTTAGGTGTTAGTACTTTGGTTTTGACTTTGTTATCATAATAAAATTAAATGGAATTGTTTTATTGTATTATCATCTTTTAAATTTAAAATAATTTATAAAGTATACTTTTATCTTCGTCGTGATCAATAACTATTTATTTCTAACCTTTGTAACATGAATTTAATCTGCAAATATCATAATCTACAAATATCATGTGAGATACGCATAAACTTAATGTGTGTGTATATGCGTGCGTGTATGTTTGTGTATATGTGTGCGTGTGTGCATGTACATGTGCGTACATGTGTGTGTGTGTGTGTGTGTGTAGGGATGGCAAAGCGAGACATGCCACACTGGTCGACTCGCACAAAAAAACGCGTGGTGGGCTGAGATTCTAGGCTTGCCAACCCGCATAGGCCGGTAGCTTGTGCAGGCGAAGGACAGGGTGGGGTGGGCCAACTCGTGACCTGCAAAAAAAAAAAACTTGCACTTGTATATGTTGGTTACTTCCTTTTTTTGGAATTCTACATAGACATTCCAAATTATTGTATGAGTGGAAAAAATCAGTATTATGTATTTCTGAATGTGCTAAAATTTCAAGGATTCATCGTGCATGTCAAAGTACGAATATAAGTACGAATATATATGTGATGAAAATGTTGGATTATCAATTTATTATTCAACTCCCCAAAGTCAACTTAATTTTGTAAACTTGTTAAAGCTTTCCAATTTGTCTGACATTGAAAGTTTTATCATGAGAAATAAATAAAATAAATAAAAATGGGTTGCCCCGCAAGTCAAAACCTATATGGGTCAGGCTAGACTTTTGAGCCTACATTTTCAAAGCGGGGGGGGTGACTAGCCCAGCCTGAACACCCCACATCCAACAAATTTCTTAAAAGACCAAAGAGAATGACAAAAAATGAACTTATTTAGTTCAAGATTTTGATGTGATAGGATTGTAGACTTCAATACCAAGAGCCTTACGGCGTACTCTAATTTTCAAATAGACTAAGGATAAAGTCAGAGATTAAAAAAAAATACATAAAAAGTTTAGAAAGATAGTAAATTTTATAAAATGAACTTCTATTAATAAAATACCTATTCATAATTTCCACTTTTATTATTAAGATATTTTACTGTCATTTTTTAAAACCATCACTGCTCTTAGATTATTTTCTAGATTCTCACCTGAATTAAATATATACACTTTCTAACATGCTAGACAGATAAAACAAGAACCTACTTGTACCAATTCCACCATGTGAAACTTCCATGATATCACATGAAAAACAAAAACAAAGCCTGTATAATTGACAGAGTAGTTAACTGCTCTTTGGATCTTTGATAACCTAAACCACTATTAACCACTAGTTAATTTGGATGTATCTGTGTGCGTACATCCAACTTTATTATATAGAATTTCCTAATTATTTGCGTTCTCTAATCTCTATAACCACTCTAAGGATTCGAATGTAGTTAAATTTAAAGCATTAATAAATATTTACGAAAATTTATCGGATTAATAATCCATTATTACGATTAAGATTAATATATGATTTGGGATAAATTGACGAAGTCTTGATCGAAAATGTATTCAAAAGATTATTATTTTTTTTTATCTTGCTTCTTCAATAGTCAACGTAATTTGTATGTACATTTTGCTGATATCATTAGCCAATTAAGTAGTTAGAAAATGTGAGAATGGTTTACTTTTTATGACTTAAAAGTATGGCCTTCAAAGTCAATTCCGAATAGTTTATTTAAATCCCAATCTATACTTTTAGATTTTGTAATAAAAATTACTATTTTTTATCTTATATTTTAATCTAGTTCCTACTCCTTTAACAGCTTGATTATGACTTTTAACTGTTAGGAGATAGCTATATGTAGTCCCACAGTAGTTTCATATCAATTTTTCTAAATTATTTTTAATAAAAAGTATGTAGGGTCCACGTATTTTAGGAGAACTAATGTAAGATTTAACGAAAATAAGAAATAATAAAGTTGACCCTTTAAATAATTAGTAGCAAACCAATTCCTGGCCCTCTTAAGATAGTTTAAACTTGGTATTAAACTCCTAGATGAACTTTGTAGAACGAGGAAGTTTAGTTAAATGCGAAGTCATTTTCATAATCGTCAGGGACAATAAAAGTAGATAAAGAAAAATAATCACTTTGGTTGCGGATTTGATTTAATGTCTTAAATTATGTGCTTTTCTAAGTAATTGAGAAAAGAGATAAAAGATTTGTTTTAAGTTTGGTGTATTTTAATGCTAAATATATAAACATTTTTATACTAAATATAATAATTATTTAGAAAGTTAAAAATTCTAAATAATGATTAATTTTAGTGGCTAAAAATAATTAATCACTATAGTAACCAATTTAGTTATCAATTTGTAAATTAAAAATTATTGATAATTAAAATTGTTTCTATTATAAATACAAAATTAGAATTGGTTTCTATATTTGTAAGTAAAATAGTTTTTATTATGAATTAGTATATAAATTAGGTACTAACATAAGGTTTTGACTATTAAAGAAATTGATATCTAAGTCTCTAATTAAGAAATTGGTCTCTAAACATAGTTTTTGTTGGAAGTCCTACATCAACTATAAATAAGGTCAATTCACAATATATATGTGGATGCAATCCTCACCTTACAAGCCAGTTTTGTGGGGTTGAGTTAGACTTAAAAACTCACTTCTAACATGCTATCAGAGTCAAGTTAGAGCCTATCCTAGCGAACTTTCTTGGACATTCTGTTCCACCCATTATAAATGGATGCAATCCTCACCTTATAAGCCGATTTTGTGGGGTTGAGTTAGGCTTAAAAACCCACTTCTAATAGTTTTTGTCATTAAAATTTATCATTATTTAAGAATTTTCTTATAGTAACTTATCTACACTTATCCTTTAGTAAGTTTTGATTAAACTTTGTATAAATTCTCTTTATTGTAATTTCACTATTTTTTTTTTTGTTTTATTTAACAAGATTAAATGAACTTAGATGTTCACTTGAGCAAAAATTGAAGTTGTTTGAGTGATGGAATCTAGATAGGCCAATACCATACAAGACATTCACTCAAGAAAAGATAAAGGTTGGTTGAAAAAATTTTATTCGCTCAAATGAGTTAGATCAAATAAAGCAAGGATTGATTGAAGGATTATCACTTGACAAAGCATGCAGATTTCTTAAGCGATAGTATGACTTTAAAGCAACAAGTCAATGATATTAGTGAAACATGGACACTATAACTGTGTACTTAACCTAGAAGCACACTCTAAATTGGTTGCAAGAAAAAAACCCAATCAAATGTTACAAATTTAAGATTATTGATGCAACTAAAACAAACTAAATCATTGAAGGAAAAAAAAAACTCAACACTAACAAAAAAAAAAAAAAAACTCTATATGAATTTCTTATGATGCCTACTTTCTACTCATTGCCTCCACTACTATAGGAACAATCTTTGGAGGTTGAGTCTACTGTATTTTTGTTCCCATTTCTCCCTCCTCTAGACCTTCCTCTACCACACTTGTTCCGGTCGTTTCACCCTCTAGTACTTTGACCAACTTTGGCTTGCAATGCATGCTCAGTGACTTTCTCATTATTCTTTCTTTTAACTAGCCGTTGCTCATGAGCCTCTAAGGAATTCGACAATTCCTCAATTGACATTGCTTCTAAATCTTTAGATACCTCAATACCAACCAGAATATGATCGAATTGAGGGGTCAAGGTCTGCAAAACTTTCTCAACAATGTTGTTACAAGATATCCTATGCTTCCTTTGTTGTTACAACGTTTGAAATTTTTTGAAAAAAGTGGCAGCAACACGTTGATGTTAGAGTACCCGAGCTTTGTAGACCCATTTCTTCTTCACCTTAAATTACTTTTTTACCTCTTCTTCAACATTCTTGGGTGATTCTTTGAAACCATACTTCAGAATTTCATCAACTTCTTGAAAAAAGGAATTGTCTCCATCTTCACACACCAATCATCATATTTCTCTTGTTTTTCTTTCTCAAACAAAATTGCTTTTAAAAGAATTCAGAAACTTATTGGGAGTGCTTATATTCATGTTATCCACAACTAGCAAAGTCAAAAGAATATTTCAGGAACAGTTTACCTTCTCATACATATAATTAAATTATATAACGACTCACGAAAACTTCTTTAATAGCTTACAAGCTTCGACTTTAAAAAAAAAAGTGTTAACAAAATGGGGAGATTAAAAATAAAAGCAAACAAAGTTCCCCAAAGTTATTGTTAGCATCTATGGGAAAAATTAGTTGGTATATGTATAAATTTAAAGTGATGAACGCCATATTTTTCCCTTGAAGGAGATTATTACTATAGAAATGTCATCATGATAAAGACGTCGTTCCCCGTGTGGGATATTCAGCAATTCATGGAAGTCCATACCTGCAAAAGACCATGTAAAAACAATTACTAAGATGTTTTTGACTTAATCATTCAATTATTATAAAAATTTGTATTTTATCATTAAATTAAAAAATAAAATATTTATTTTTAATATTTTATGAAAATTTAATTTTCACATTTTATGAAAGGCATGTAAGATATTTCTTTCCAGAATATTATATACGGGGATTTTCTTAGAATTTAGAATTTTAAAGTGAATTATAGCATAACATTCACGGGGAAAATATTTTACATTATTCTTATAAAGTGAATGGAAAAAATATTTATAATTTAATTTAAAAACGAAATACAATTTTATAGTATTATAAAAAAAATTATAAGTGAGAAGGTATCATGAATTTCTTTTTCAACTATGTTTTTAGTGCTTAGATTTATATTCAAAATTGAAATTAGTCTACATCTCAAATTTTGATACATTTTGATTTATAAATTTTAAAAATGAATTAGTATAATTTTATAAATTGAACAATGTTAATTTTTTTTAAGTGTTATAGGTTGACATTTGACACATTCCAACTCAAATGTCAACATAAAAAATCATTTAATATCTAAAAAAAATTAACATATCTGAATTAAAATAATTATATCCATTTGTTAAAGTTTGAAATATGAATAAATTTTAATTTTTGTTTCTAAATTTTAAGTGCTTAAAACATATTTAACTTTTTTTATCAAATTAAACTGAATGAAACATGCAGAAGAGATTTTACCAGCTTTTTTGGCTGCCCGAAATAGTGCTTCATTTATAAGGAGTTGTGCAGGATCTGTATCTGGAGAGGAAGTGATGAACGAGTCCACTATGGCAACTGCTTCTTCGTTTGTGAAGTATTGTTGGAGTCCATCAGAACACAATATCAAGAATCTGTCACTTGGCCTCAGCCTGTGGTGGTAAAGTGAAGGAGAACATACGATGTATGGGGATTCCCCTATGTAGTTAACTTTCAGACTCTCTAATACTGCATTATTCTGTTTAGGCTGCAAAATGCATATAAATATAATAAAACTTTCAAATTTATATATTTGTTGTGAATCTATTAGTACTCTTTAAATAAATACCATAGATTATACCTCCTTCAGGAAGCCAGCACCAAAAGCTCTTGTAACATTTAAGTAACCTTTCACCCTTCCTTTAGTAATTGCACAAGGGTCATCTGGGTGCTCCTTCATGATTCTGTCAACCTCCTGAGATTTGGTAAATGTGTCATATAACACAATTAAGTGACACAAACCAGAAGCCTATGTTCATAAATTTGTCTCCTCTAAATACCAGAAGTTGATTAGGAAATCATGTCTTAATCTTCTGTAAATGTGTTATATTTCACAAATTTAACAACTGATATGTCACATTCAAGTCTTAAAGTTTTATGTTGAAAATAACCTTCTCGTCAAGAAAACCAGTTCTAACATACACATATACGTATACCTCTTTGACAAGGGTACTGTGCTCCATGGTGAGCTGAAGAGAATTAACACTGTGATCAGCCAATATTGCACGACTGTCTCCCACATTCATCAAGTAAACATCTTCTCCCTTCATCAGCATCACCAAAACACAAGACCCCATCATAGTCAACACAGGATTATTACCAATCACTTCATCAACTTTCTTCAGAAACGCATCCTCCGTCTTCCTCAACGCCTCAGAAAGACCAACCAACGCATCTGAATGCCCAAAACTTGATGCCCCTTTCACGCTTAACTCCAATTTCTTCCAACAATTCAAAGAATCCCAGTTATCCAACATCGAAGAACAACAACCTTTGACCACTGTGTTCCTTATTTTGGAGGACCTACCACTACCATTAACCAAACCTAACAACACTTTCTCCGACGTGTCGCCACATAGCATGCCCTTGAGCTCATCATGCACAGAATGGAAAAGATTATCAAGAAGATAATCAGTAGCATCAGGACCATTGAACCCATCATAAATTCCTACAAAAACCCACCCATGCTCCTCAGAAATCACAATATGCACACGATCCTCACCTGCTCTCCCTTCAGCCCATTCTAGATTCTCACATCCCATCAATTCACGGTCTGCAACCGTAACCGACGCCATAAAGTCTTGATTTTTAAAGTCACTGCAACAACTTCCAACAACGTTAAACTTCTCGTTATCATCACTCAAATAAGGATGATGATGATCATCATCATTATCATCTAAAGAAGGATGATCATCAGAATTCTTATCATCGTCACCACCACCACCGTCATCATCGCCGTCAACTTTAACAATGTCATTTTCTTTCTTTTTCTTGTACCCTCCAATGGAAACCACCCTTTTAACAAAGGACCCAGAAATCACCCTCTTGAGAATCTTCCTCACGCTTTGCTTCTTACTTTTGTCCTCAAACGCAAACCCATTGTCATGAGAGAATCTTCTCCGCAGCTTCTTCTTCAAATCTCTTTCATTCATCAAAGCGCCAAGCACCACGGGGCCCGAAGAGAACCCTCTCTCCATTGGGCTGCACCAAACGGGGTTGCAGCTTCCCCCAAAGGATCCATCACGACACGAAGCGTGTTGTTGCTGCAGAGGCATCGACGTGAACGATGGGGAGCTCTCAAACGACGCCGAGGAGTCCAACACGACGGGGGAATTGGTTGCGCTGTGGTGGAGAGAATCGAAGGTGGTGGAAGGCGGGGTGGAGGAGTTAGCGCTGACGGAAGCGCCGGAAACTGATCGGAAGGTTGTGATCGTAGTGACGTTATCGGTGGAGAAAAGGTCCGGCGGTCGAACGTAACATATTGAGTTTCCGAAGGGGTTGGCATTGCTATGGTGGTACCGGCGGGAGATATCTCCGGCGCCGGCGGAGCAGAGGCACCCTTTTACGACGTGGTTGCCCATAGAGAAGACTGTTTGAATGTGTTAACTTTATGTTAATAATTACAGTGAAGAGTTGGTGTGTTATATGGAGAAGTAGAAGAAAAAAGTAGTTGACTTAAAAAAAACTGAGTGGTGTCATTTGTTCTCTTCCGGAGAAATGATACTTTAACATCCAAAAATACCACTTTCTTTACCACCTAACAATTTGATTTAATTTTTTTTTTATAATTGAAAAATGAAATGAAACTGATCAAGCTTATTTCCCCGTTGTAGTCACATCCACTTGCTCACTCCTCACACACCAGTCCGCGCAAATTTTTTTTGTTTTCAAAAATGCCTCTCCTCCACCGCTTCTCTAGTTTTTCTAAAGTGCCCACAAACCCTCCCCTGTCACTCGCCACTCATCACAGAACACTCAATCGAAAGCGCACAGAACCCTTCCCGCACACACACACACACCTCTGGTCACCTTCTTCCCGCAACCGCCGCCCCACAAAATCCTTCCCGCACCACAGAACCCTTCCTCTGGTCGACCTCTTCCCGAAACCGCCGCCCCACAACCATCATCCCGCACACACACACACACACACACACCTCTGGTCGACCAAGTATTAATTTTAATTGTCGGAATTGCTGGCTGACCCGTACTGACATCTAACATGCTACCCAAACACATATAAAATGTAATCTAACACATAGTTTTTAGACAAATTACTTGTAACATTTGTTAATAAAATAATCATTCCAGGGCATTGCTGGACCCCAGTTTGTTCCCCCGTTTGAAGACAGACAATATTTAATTTGTTCTAATAAATGCATAGGTTCTAAGTGACTAAAAACATTAATGGACCTTGTTGAAATTTAACATGCGACCCAATCAAAAATAAGTTGTAATCCATGATAGAGTTTTTAGACAAATTACTTGTAGCATATTTTAATGAAATAATTATCCCAGGGCATTGCTAGATCCCAGTTTGTTCCCCCTTTTGAAGACAGAAAATATTTAATTTGTTTTAATAAATGCATAGGTTATAAGTCACTAAAAACATTGGTGGACCTTGCTGAAATTTAACATGCGACCCAATCAAATGTAAGCTGTAACCCAGGATAAAGTTTTTGGACAAATTAATTGTAACATATTTTAATAAAATAATTACCCCAGGGCATGAGTTACAATTAATTTGTCCAAAAACTATATCTTGGGTTACAGCTTACATTTGATTGGGTCGCATGTTAAATTTCAACAAGGTCCACCAATGTTTTTAGTCATTTATAACCTATGCATTTATTAAAACAAATTAAATATTGTCTGTCTTCAAAGGGGGGAACAAACTCGGGTCCAGCAATGCCCTGAGATAATTATTTCATTAAAATATGTTACAATTAATTTGTCCGAAAACTTTATTCTGGGTTACAGCTTACATTTGATTGGGTCGCATGTTAAATTTCAGCAAGGTCCACCAATGTTTTTAGTGACTTATAACCTATGCATTTATTCAAACAAATTAAATATTGGTTGTCTTCAAAGGGGGGAACAAACTGGGGTCCAGCAATGCCCTGGGATAATTATTTTATTAAAATATGCTACAAGTAATTTGTCTAAAAACTCTATCATGGATTACAGCTTATTTTTTATTGGGTCGCATGTTAAATTTCAACAAGGTCCACCAATGTTTTTAGTCACTTAGAACCTATGCATTTATTAGAACAAATTAAATATTGTCTGTCTTCAAACGGGGGGAACAAACTGAGGTCCAGCAATGTCCTGAGATGATTATTTTATTAACAAATGTTACAAGTAATTTGTCCAAAAACTATGTGCTGGATTACTTTTTATATGTGCTTGGGTAGCATGTTAGATGTCAGTATGGGTCAGCCAGCAATTCCGACAATTAATATTAATACTTGGTCGACCAAAGGTGTGTGTGTGTGTGCGGGAGGATGGTTGTGGGGCGACGGTTGCGGGAAGAAGGCGACCAGAGGTGTGTGTGTGTGTGCGGGAAGGGTTCTGTGCGCTTTCGATTGAGTGTTCTGTGATGAGTGGCGAGTGGCAGGGGAGGGTTTGTGGGCACTTTAGAGAAACTGGAGAAGCAGGAGAGGCGTTTTCGAAAATGAAAAAAATTTACGCGGACTGGTGTGTGAGGAGTGGGCAAGTGACTGTGAGCGGGGAAACAAGCTTGATCAGTTTCATTTCATTTTTCAATTATAAAAAAAAATTAAATCAAATTGCTGCTGCCACGTCAGGTGATAATGATAGTGATCAATTTTAGATGTCAATGTATCATTTATCTTTGTTCTGTTCTTTTAAAATGAGAATCGTTGTTTATCTTGTGAACGGACAAGAAACTTTTGAGATGCCCATTGGGAGCAGAGTGTTTATCACTAGAAAAGTTCCATTGTCTTCGCAATCTTCTCAAATACACAGTTAATTACGGAAACGGGTATATTTATTTCTTAATTTACATAAAAGGGCCTATTTTTAAAATTATTACCAACTTAGGTGAAGTGGTAAGATCATTGATGACTTCTATAAGGATATAAGAATGAAGTCGTCATTGATATAATGACTTCTATCTTTTTTCTCACAGAAGTTTTCACAATAATAACAACTCCAGTTTTTCATTATGACTCAACTGTTAGGAACGACGACTTCTAGATTATTCTTATTTTAAATGAAGTTGTTATAGTTTTTATTTATTTGTTTAAAAAATATATTAATATATAATTTTTTTAAGTTTGATTTTTTTTATTTATTTGTTAATTTTTTTAATTTGTTTTTATTATTTTTAAATGTATTATTAATTTGTTTAAAAAATATATTAATATATAATTTTTATTCTATTATATTTTAATGATTTATTTTTTATTTAATTAATTTAATGTTTAAAATAAATTTAATTAATTAAATACATGATAAAGATTATTATAGTAATAAAATTGAAATTACTTAATATAAAAAATTTAATAAAGTGCAAATAAATAATACAAAATGATGCATCATTGCCTATATGAAAAATATTCACGATTGTAACCTTGTTACGATAGTAAGAACATTTTTTTTTTGCTTACTCTTAGTTTATTGATCCATTTCATTATAGATACAAGCAATAGTTGACCTTCCTGATTGTTTAAGATATGGATTGTTATCGACTTACAATGTCTTCACAGCGATATGATAACGATGGTAGGGATAATGAAGATGGTCAAAATGATGATAATGTTGAAGAATATTTTATCATGCTAGTTGCATCGTCATCGCAGTCATCTATTGAACATGGAGGTCACCAAAGACCTAGAAGACAATGAAGAAGGCCACCATGTGACACTCATTTACACTGATAAGTATTTATAATGTATTTCATTCCACTTATTTTATTTTCATTATTTTTAATTTCCTCAAGTGTTACTAATATAATTACAATTTTTCTTTGCTTTATTATTTTGTCATGTATTCAATAAATTGAATTAGTTAAATAAAAAACAAAAAATAAATCATTAAAATATAATATAATAAAAATTATGTATCACTTTACTTTAAACAAATTAATAATATATTTAAATAAATAATAAAAACAAATTAAAAAAAAATTACAATTAAAAAAATCAAACTAAAGTCTTCATACCTATGACAACTTCACATCTAAAAAAATAATAATAATCTAAAGTTGTCACTCCCAATGGTGGAGCATAGTGGAGACTAGGGGGCATGGCCTCCACAAATTTTGATTTTTTTTTGTTATAGATAATATATTAAATATTAATAATAATTAAATTAAATATTTTTTTTTATAAAGTACAACATATAATGTTTATAATTGTTTTCTTTTGTTCTTGAAGAGAAAAAGATATATTTTTTGTTCTCATTTTTCATGTGTTCTCTTCCATTCTTGAAAAAGAAAATAAGATAATTCTCTCTTGTCGTCTCACTTGATAGTGAAATATTATTTTATTAATTTATTTCATGAGGATCTTGTATATTAATTTTTTATTTTATGAACATAGAAGAAAAAGTATTGTACTGTGTGTTTTTCTATAACTGGATTTTAATTGTGGTTTGATTATCATTGATTTTTTCTTTAGTTTTTACGTCTCTCAATTTTGTATTAGATTATAATAAATTATATTTTAGTCTTATTTTTTTTAAATAGTTATATTGATGAAGAATAAAATAATATATTCATTTTTTAAAAAATGATAAAGGAAAACTACCCGTGAAGATGAAAGCAAGACAAATTCAACTTCTGAAGCATGATACTAATGATCCAATTCTTCAACTAGAGGAGCCCTTTCTTAAGGTTCAAAGAAGTATAGGTGAGGAGTTTCATATTAATTCTTTGGAACGTGATCCATAACAACTTCTTCAAATTTGAGAATATCCAATGAGCCAAAGAGATGAAATTAGAAGAGCTTATTTAAAATGGGGTCCATATGAAATACAACTTGAAAACTATCCTTAAAGGAAAAACATCCAAGGATATTTCAATCTAATTTGTTTAAAATGTATCCTTCATAGCTAGAGTATTCCCGACTAATGATGGAGCTTATTGTTTGGCATGTTATCTATTTAATTCAAAGCTAGATGGTCATCCTGGGTCAGATGTGTTTACTAAACAAGATTTTAGATCATGGGAAAAGGTTAATGTAAGAAAAAAAATGTGCATTTCTCAACCACATTGGAGATAGTCATTGCTCATCGCATAACAATGTAATGAAAGTTTGTGAAGATTTGTTGAATCAATCTATACATTAATAACATTATAAACTATAATAATACAATGAAAGTCTGTGTGATTTTTTTTGTTAGTTTTCGTTATACAAAATTATGTACTTATTTTTTATTGTATTAGTAACAATAATTAAATATATAAATTTTGGGCGTATTATTTTGACTTCTCCAACAATGTTGGTCAAGATCCGTCACTGGTCACTCCTAATATGACTTCAATTGAAAAAAAAAAAAAAAAAAAACCTAAAGTTGTCATTGTTGTGAAGAGTTCTCTAAAGAAAATGTAAAAGTCGTCACACCAATAACGACTTCACCCTAACAAATGTCCTAAAATCATCAATACTCTTACTACTTAACCCAATTTCATAATAATTTCAAAAACAAACCCTTTGCATAAATTAAAAAGTAAATTGACCTATTTTCGAAAATTAACCTCTCAAATACACGTACTTTTCTCTCTTTAACAATTTATTTCAAATTTAAGGATTTTTTATGGGTCACTTCCTCTATTGCTTTACAAAATTGGATAGTCTAGTAAAAAATTATATTGCAGAGACAAACATTGCATATCCAACACGATTTTTTATACCAAAGTCGAATGGTATAAGGACGATATTTTCATAAAATTAAAAAAGATGAGGTCGTCATTATAAATAACTACTTATGTGAAAAAAAAATTAAACTAAAATGGTTATAGGTCTGTAACGACATTTGATATAGGAGAAGTGACTAGGTATATTAAATGGCTTTCAATTTCACGGTATGATAATATTTTATTAATTTTTTTTCTTGATTTTAGAGGAGTCGTTATGATAAACCACGACTTCTCTTATTATTTTTTTAACTTTTTTAAAATTTCTAAAATTATATATATACTATGTATAAATTAAATGATTAATTTACTTAGAAACTAAAAAATATTAATCTGCAAAGTTAAAACTTTTTATTTTAATTTGAGAATTAAATTATTAAAATATGACTTAAAGGAAAAAAATTACTCAAAATTTTAAAAAATAAAATTTCGTTTTAATTAAATTATTAAAAAAATATTAAGACCTTAAGACTTCAAATTTCATAAATTCTAAAATTCTAATATATATATATATATATATATATATATATATATATATATATATATATATATATATATATATATATATATATATATATTCTATTAATTTTATATTATTTTTTAATAAGCTGATTAATTGGATTTTAAAAATTATAATACTTTTAATATATTTGTACATAATCATATACTTTTAATTTATTCTAATAATTTAAAAGTTTTGATAATATTTATATCTTAAAGTTTTTTAATAATTTAATTAGAAATAATTTTAAAATTTTAAAATTTTTCTGTAAACATATTTTAATAATTTAATTCACAAATTGAAATTAAAATTTCTAACTTTATATGTTAATATTTCTTAAGTCTTATATAAATAAATTATTAAATTTATACATGGTATATATATATATATATATATAATACTATTTATGTTTTTTCTTAATTTACATAAACACATTTTTTTTAGTTTAAATTTTAAAATGATAAATATTATTGTATTTTATTTATGTTTAATATTTTAATAATAAAATATAATAATCAAATTTAAGATATTAAATTTTAAAATTTCAAAATTTTAATAAAATTTTATTTAAAATAATTTTAATCAAATTATTTTTAAAAAAATATGTATACAAAATTTTAGAAATTATAAAAAAGTTAAAAAAAATAAGAGAGAAGTGGTAGTTGATAACAATGACTTCTCTAAAATGAAAATAATAATAATAATAATAAAATATTATTTTAAGGTGAAATCGAAAATCATTAATATATTTTAAGACTTCTTTCAAATCAAATATCTTATGATTCATAACGACTTTAATTTATTATTTTTTTACTTAAAGTTGTTGTTTACAATGACGACTTAATCTTTTTTAATTTCGTGAAGAAGTCGTTCTCATGTCACATAAGACTTCACTTCAGTATAAAAGTCTAGTTGGGTTTGCACGACTTGCATCATGCAATGTAATTTATTATTAAACGATCCATGTTTTATAAAAAAAAAGAGTTAAAGTGACCTATTTTTGTAAAAAAAAAAAACGAAATTTAAATATTGCTTTTTGTTGAAATAAAAGAGAAACATAGGTTGAATTCTTTACCGAAGCAATGCACATAGTGTTAATTATCTGTCCTAAGTTCTGATACTACAAATAGAAAAAAATATTAACTAAAGAGATAATACAATCAAGGCAACTATGAATCGTTTAAGGCATAATAAGTTAAATAGATACATAAAGACATAAAAATACTATGAATATACATAGAAGGAAGAAGATGAATAATACCAATATTATTTGAAGAGACCCTGTATCTATTTATATCTATTGGTCATGGTAGCATAAAGTAAATAACCCAAACTACACATTAAAGAGAAAAACAAATTGTACTACTAGGTCGAGATGTACTTAGAAGCACATGTGTCTACTTGTCATTTTGTTCTTCATGTATATATGTTATCTATCAACTAAGTCGATACAAAGAGAATAAAAAGGCTTTAAAGGAGAGAAGATGGACTAGGCCTGACTCATAAGTGATGTGACATTTTGATTTGACTTGGGAAGGCAGATAACAACTCATCAAGACCCTTGGATCTAAGCGGATCTAATGTAACATCCCGTCAGGATATTACGAATTTTAAATAGTAAATAAAGAAAAAGTAATTTCAAGTCAATTAATACAACTGCATTTCACAAAAATGTGGGAAATTTAAATCTTTATTTCACGATAGCAATAACTGAAATACAAAATGAGTAATTATCCATTATAAATCTGAATCTGATAATATAAGAGTTTACATTTGATTTAAAAATCATAAAATATAAATTCATGATGAAATATCCCCAGTCTAGCCCCTGCTCCGTCTCTATGTCTCACCGGATCCACCTGCAACATCCTTTGCTCACGCTTACCGAGTACACGATCAACGCCAAACACAAGCAGATAGGGTGAGTTTAACAGAAAAAACATATAAAACTATATATACATATACAAACGCTTATATATATATATATATGTCATACAATCACACTATAGTAATTTCCTCCTTTGATTTCCATATCACATGGCCACAACCATGTTAATCGCGTTCTACATCTCCAAGTGAGTACCTCAAGGTGTCTTGCTGCCATACCTATCGACCACAACAGATAGAGCACGTGCGGGAAACCATGCTATGGATCATATACCGTAACGCCAGGTGGAGTTCCCAAATACAAACATAGTTCGTAACGTTCCAAGACTACCAAACTCGTCAGCTAGTTACTGAGAAGGGTAATCTATCTGGACTCATCCGTACTGGCCACAACCAGCACACTCACACTGGCAACACTCGCCAACCCGAGCTCAACTCAAGGGTTCCTCGTGTTCATCCGCCATCCTAAGCTCAACTCGAGGGATGCCATTCCGAGCTCAACTCGAGGAATGCCATGTGCTTAACCCCTATCCCGAGCTCAACTCAAGGGATACGTTTCGAGCTCAACTTAAGGAATACCAGCAAGCCGACCTTTAAGATATCCTAGAAACAGTGTAGATTATGCACACAAAGCTCTTTTGCTTCTCGGTATTGCTTGGCGCAACACACTAGGCACCAGGCGCACAACGCTTACAAGCCGCCTAGCGGGGGACACGTACCGCCAGGCGCCCTACGCCTCTGTAGTCCATTGTCCTATAGTTACCCCCTGGCGGATCGACCATCATCGCCAGGCGCCAAGCTCTCTATTGCTTTCTAGAACTACAACTATCTCCTGGCGGATCTCGTTCTGCCGCCAGGCACTGCACCAGTATAGTGATGGTTACTGGTTTAAATCCTCCAACCTTGATGATCAAATTTTAATAGATACTAGCACCCACTGTAAACTTCACTAAGTGAATTACATCAATTCTTATGAGTTTGGCTGGCTACTAACGTACCTATAATTATTTGGGTCCCCCAAATGAGGCATTCCCATTCTTAGACTTCCTTAAGTTCAACACTTGGAATTCCAAATCTGCCAATATTGATCCTAATACTAATTAGTATGATCCATCATTTACTCCAAGTAGTACCTATGTCTCTACTAGGCTTGCTTCCACTTCTCCCTCTTTATAGCTTACGTACATATCAAAGCCAACTCACCATCTTATACTCGTATCTTAACTAACCTCGTGCATTCACTATGGCATCCAAACAAGGCCTATCAGGATCCTATATTTTAATCAAACCAGTTTATGCATCACACCAGTATCTTAACACCTATCCTTTCCTATTAATCTCATATACTTAACTCCACATAACCTATCTACAATTGAGGCAGTTTCAATTCACACGCTCATGATCCAGTGACCCCATGCTCCATCATAATGAACTAATTTTCACAGAAAACCACAGACCCTCAAATTCCTTCTCAGCTACATAGAGTCACTACCACTGCGCTGGCGCCTGGCGGCAAGCCCCGTGCCGCCAGGTGGTGCATCAGTTTTGGGGAATTCCAGAACTTTGCCCTACACCTGCGAAGTTCCAACTTCTCAACATTCCTCTCTTACAGCTTTCTCCCACTTCTCACGCGAATTCACTTATGATTATAAGGTTTCCCATTATGAACCCATTCATTCGCTCTTACTAGTACCATTAAATCACCAATATGATAGTGGACAACCAGACCCCAATTTCCAACCCTAAAAAGCGTCATAACACTGTTCCATTCAACTAAGCCCTCAATTACGTGAAATTAAATGCTATGTGACCTCAAATCATCCTTTCACAGTTAATTTGGCGTCCCCCAATCAAAATAATCCAAAAACCAACAGGACATCAAAATATAACTGAGATCAGTTCGCGTCGCCTGGCGAGTACTCATCACTGTCAGAAAGTTCATCAAAAACCCAAAAATTTGGGTTTGTAGGCTAGTGTCGCCTGACGGTACAGGGCTTCACTGCCAGGCGGTTCCTCAAGGGAACCCAAAAAACACTAAGCTGGCATGTGTCGCCTAGCGACTATGAATAGCCCGCCAAGCGGTTTCTGGAAATTTTCCAGAAACACAAAATTCATCATACAGCAAGGAGAAATCATGCATATTCAAGTCACACATCATATAGTTAACCAAAAGTATAACACTAACGTGGTAAAACTCCTCTAACCTAGAATTCCTTTGCTTAAAGTTTGAATTATGGATCTTCCCCTTGAACACCAATGCACCTTCCTTTGATTCCTTCTCAAAACAGCCCTTATTTCACACTAGTATCACACTTTTCTCTCTGAATTTCGTTTCTCACAATGGCCTCTCTAATGGCAACCACTAAAACCTTCTCTCTTACCTCTAATTGGCCTTTTAATTGGGTCTTAATGTGGGTTAATGGCATAAAAACGAAAAGGGTTTAATGTTGGTGTTTATTGCCATTCATAGGTGGATTGTTTTTCAGCCACCTCTAGGCTACCCATTCAGTTAGGGTTTCCTTCAACTTTTCACATTCAAGCCAAAACTAAGTTTAGCAAAAATAAAGTTTAATTCGAGTTCTCCAAGACTTGAACCCACAACCATGCCAACGTCAAATCAATGCTTAACCATTCAACCAATTCATATTTCATGTTGACTAATATAATTCAATGATTATACTATCCCTCAACTTGATCAACATATATTTAAAATAATAACAAATAAATAACACACAATTGACATACAGCGAACTCAAACCTAAGTACTTTCACACAATCAAATACTCTCAACCATTTGAGCTAGTACGTTTCCACATCATACAAGTTAGAATTTAATGCCATAAAGGCTCTCACTACCCGCATCTATTATTTATTTATTTATTTAATTAATTAAATTCTACGGGTCTTACATCTAACGGTTGGGTGTGAAGGGTACATTTGAATGCCCTCACAATTTGTCTATAAATAGGCTCGTGGGACACTAGGGCACCACATTTGATTGTTCTACTAGTCGAAGAGTCCCAAGTTGATTTTGTGCTCGTGTAAAGTATGTTCTTATCTTCACTTCTTTCTTAGTCTATTGGATACACTCCCTCCACAACTCTCCACTCAGCAACAGGGGTTGTGTTAATATCCCCTCATCCCATGTGGATATGTTTCGATGTGTTCATCCTTTGCTTTTAGCTTATATGTTAATTTAGCTTACTTTCTGTGTTGTCATTTGCAAGTGTAATGTCTGTTGGATAATCTTTAATTTTGTTAGATAATCTTTAGATTACGTTTTAGATTACAGAGGTATTTTTATTTAGCAAAGTGATAGGGTATTTTATATTTTTGAATTAGATTTAAGTTAGTTGTTATTTTAGTTAGTTGGAGTATCTAAGATTTAGTTTATTAATATGGCATATTAGATTAGATTAGGTTAGATTAGATTAAGATTTAGTTTGGTTTGTTAATATTTGGTTTGTAAGTGGCTATATAATAGCCCATTCTCCATCAATGAAAATCACCACAGTGACTTATGTTGCATATTCTTTTAGTGTGTGAGTTTTTTCCAACAAAGTAGTATCAAAGCTTTATGCTCTGAGTACCGAGAGAAAAAAAGGAGGGAGAGTGAAACAATGGGACAAAGGAAGAAAGGAGTATGCTTGAGTGAGAGATGAATAAAGTGGTGAATGGTATGACGGTGCCGCAACTGACGAAGAAAACCAATTATGATAATTGGTGTTTGCAAATGAAGACCTTTTTAGGATCCCAAGATATTTGGGATGTAGTGGAGATCGGGTATCAAGAACCCGAGAAGGAAGCAAATCAGACGGCGGCCCAGATTACCGCGTTGAACAAGACACGAGTGAGAGACAAGTCAGTTCTTTATTTCTTGTACAATGCGGTGGATGAGTCAGGCTTTGAGAAGATTGCAAACGTTGCATCTTCAAGGAAGTGTAGGATATTCTAGAGTTTTCATACAAAGGTAACAATTGGGTCAGACAAGTCCGACTTCAAGCTCCTAGAGGAGAGTTTGAAGGCTTGAAGATGGAAGATAAATAGCAGGTAACCGAGTACATAACTCGGGTAGAGAAGGTGGCCAACCAACTCGACAAGAATGGAGAGCCGATGCCAGCAAGCCAGGTTGTGGAGAAAATCTTGAGATCACTAAGAGATGATTTTGAGAGCATCGTATGTGCCATCAAGGAGTCGAAGGACCTATCAGTTCTCTCAGTGGAAGAACTTGTCGGGTCACTTGAGGCCTATGAACAAAGGAGATGGAAGAAGCATGAACTGTGTGACCAAGCACTACAAGCGCAACTTGATTTGAATGAAACTCGGAATACTCAAAGCTGAGGTTCTGGAGGTAGAGGACGAGGTAGCAGAGGATGAGATGGCCGAGGTCGAGGTGGACATGACAAAGGTGATGTTCAAGAGAGCACGGATCAAACCAGGCAGCATAATCGGCATGGTCATGGTCAAGAAAGGGACTAAGGAGATTTGACCTAGTTAGAAGTGGAATGCATCCGGTGTGGCAAGCACAACCACTACACAAGAGAATGTAGATCGGTAAGTTGCTACAATTGTGGCAAGGCTGGTCATATAGTGAAGTTTCATCGAACTTAAAAAAGCGAGAAAAGTCTTCTCACAAAGGAAGATGACGAGAAAGAGATAAGAATTTTAATGATGATGCAAAACTCAGATGTCAAACTAAAGAGCGGTAAATCGGAAGCTGAGTGGCGTTAGGGCTGTGTGAAGGAAAGAAAATCAGGTGACGAGCTTAGTCCAGGTTGGTTAAATAGCTCAGTCTGATATCTAGACACTGGAGCAAACAATCACATGTGTGGAGATGAGAGTTTCTTCAACGAACTCAGCAAGATGGAGGCCTAATTAGTGTCATGTGGAGATGATTCCAAGATGGTGATAAAAGGGCGTGGATCAATCCGACATATGCAAAAAGATGGACGAGTTGGAGAAATTAGGGATGTCTACTATGTTCCTGAGCTGAAGAGTAATATTTTAAGCATAGGTCAGAGAGTGGAGAAAGAAAACTCGATTCTGATGAAAGAATCGAGTACTATACTTGAAGGACAAGTACAGTCGGTGTAACATCCTAGTCGGAAATTACTTATTAAAAATAAACAAAAATAAATTTTAATAAAACAACCTCGTTTATTATTCAACAATTTCCCAAAATACGGGAAAATATTTAAAACCTCAAGTTCAACGCGCCAAAAGAGATAAAATAATTCACGGCAATACCGTATTACAAATAAAATTGTCTATAAAACTATTACAATAGAACCATAGTCCAACAAAATAAACCAATGATAAAATCCTCAAGAGATTCCCACTTCGTCTCTATGCATCAGTCTGCTCACCTGCATCAACATCTGCTCCCATGTAACAAGTTACATGATCATCGCCAAGCACACACATATAGGGTGAGCTCATTTAAATAAAACCAAACAAATATAATATTAAATACAATATCTCAACATTAAAACCCGGGTTAGTATTCTTCTCCCTTTTCCTTACTTCTCCATTTCCAGCACTTGCATTAGACGTCTATCATTTCTATACCCTTTAGGTGAAATCAATGATCGATCTTTGCTGCACGAGCGTCTACTCGCCCCTCCGACTACAGGCCACCACCTGATAGTCCACACGTGGGAATAACTTTGCCACAACATCTCACTGTGACACCAAGTGGAGCTCCCCAAAACAAACATAAGTTTGTAGTTGTTCCCAGACTACCAAAAACTTTATCAGAATACACTGAAGAGGGCAATCACCCGAAACCTCACCGTACGAGCCACAACTTGCACACTCCATTGGACTTCCTAAACCACCATGCTACAACCTAGAGTAGTCACGTGTTACCCCAATACAAGTTACACTCGTAACTGGGCCCCCAGCCAAAGCCTCGTATCATGAACATCACCTAAAGTTGTGTAGAAACCTTTCCTCGCGCACCATCGCTGCACCCAAACCGCCTGGCGCGCATCACACGCCGCTAGGCGGAATCTGGGTCCATACCGCCTAGCGGGCATATCACACCGCCAGGCGCCAAGCGCCAACACAGTACCAAGCACAGTTCTATCACCAGATTATCATACACACCTTTTAATCATGCAAATTGTAGTGTGATTAAGTTCTCTTTATTTACAATTTCCACTTACTTCATCATTATCAATACTTTACACCTTAACACAGTACCAACATTGCACCTACCAATGACCCAAATAGGTATTTACACAAAAAATATAGCACCATATGTTCACCAAGAATAGTCCGGTAACTACATTACCATACACATATACCTCATACCACAAATGCAGAACATACTTCCATAAGCTCACAATTTTACAATTTCAACACACCCTTACACCACTCTAATATTGTCTACCACTCACTCCACATGATACCAATTTAGTATTTATTACTCATTTACCCCAATCGCATATGGTTTCTGTAATCATAGTTTGCCATTAGCTTCAGTTCATAACAACATAAAACTTTATTTAGTGTAACACATATCTCAATTTTCACATACTCATACACACTTCCCATGATATCCTATATCGAAATTTCTTCCATCTCATTACCCTACTAATTCCGCCAGACATACAGATATGCAGCAAAACAATCAATAGCCTCAACCACAGTGGAACAACAATTTGATCATGCATAATTGTTTCCAATCCCCAACATAACCCTAACCCCAATTTCATACAAAATTCATGCATTCTGCAAAAACATGATATACACAGTCAACTATACTCATCAAAATTCACATTTAAGCATAGGAACATCACGACGACACCATAGGTACCCCAAAAATATCCAAAACAGCCAAAAATAGCTTAACTGTGTTCGTGCCGCTTGGCGAATCATCCCCTACCGCCATGCGGTTCATGGAGGAAACCCAGAATATAAGACCCGCGAAATTTAATTAATTAATTAAATAATTAATTAACAAATGCAGGTAGGAAGAACATTTATGGTATTTAATTCTGATTTGTATGACATGGAAAAGTATTAGCTCAATTGGTTGAGAGTACTTTATTGTGTGAGAGGAGTTGGGTTCAAGTCTTATGTATGCCAATTGTGTATATTTATTTGTTATTGTTTTAAATATATGTTAATCATGTAGTAGAATAATATAATACTTGAATTATATTAATTAACAAGAAACATGAATTGGAACGGACCATAAAGGAGTAATGAATGATAATAAAAGGCAAGAATTAGGTTAGGAGAAGGGTTTTGCAAGACTGAAATTGCACTCAGAAAATAGGGCACGAATTTTGTTAGAGTGGTGAGGTTTGAACGAGGTTTTTGGAGTCGAATTGAGAAGAACCAAGGGGAGTCCTTAGTGATCAAGGGAGAATTTTTTCAGTGTCAAAGTTTAAGCTAAGGAAACCAGGTTAGGAGAGCTTTTACGCGCTAATTTTATTTTAAGTTTGATGGGCATGCTAAATAGAGTAACCTTACGCGTTAACTTTATTTTAAATTTGATTCGCATGCTAATTAGAGTAACCTTACGCGTTAATTGGATTTTAAATTGGAATGGCATGCTAAATAGGATAATTTCATGAGTTGATTAATTTAAGTCTAATTGATATGTTGAATTTGGTATGAACATGATTGATATTTTATTCCTTTTAATTTATTGTTTCTGGGAAATTTCCAGAAATTGTCTGGTCGACAATGAATTGCCGCCAGACGATTCTTTCCTCTTCTAGGAAATTTAGGGTTCCTATAGAGGAACCATCTGTCAAATATAGCGTAAAATATACAAATTGACCACGGTTGACCAACCCTTACTCAGAGTTGACTGGTTGACCAGTTTGACTTTTGGACTGTCCATTGAGAAGCGAACATGTGGCAGCACTTTCTCTTTCCAGAATTAGGGTTTGGCGCAAGGTGCGTTTCATAGAGTCACGAGTGGTTCGGCGAGTTCATGGTGGTTGTCGCGGTGGATATCGAATTGATTGAGTGCTAGTTTGAGGGAGGTCGCGACGCGAGTTGCTTGCTGTTACAGGTATGGAGGCGCCGTAGTGACCACAATTTCTCTCACGACGCAGGGGGCGGCGATGTAGGCGCAATGGAGGCACAATAGAGGCTTGACGACAGCGCGAAAGTGACAGGTTCGAGCTCCTGGAGCGCGTAAGTGGCGACGTCTCGACGTAAGCGTGACGATGGTGTCGCGATGGATACGGGCGCGAACTCCGACGGCAGCAGTGGGGTCTGCATTTTGACGATGGCGCGAGGAAGAAGAGGGTGTGGTGGTTCGTGCTCGTGGATGCAGTCCATTGTCGGCGAGTGTAGTCCCGGCATGGTGGTGGCTGCAGGACGCGCGGAGAAGACGATGCAGTCGCGGACCACCGGTGCAGCAGCGGTGACGGGGTTTTCCTGGGTTAGCGCGTCGTGGTGGCTGCGCTCCGGTGTGAGCAACGGTGGCCGAACTGGTTCGTGGCGCCCGTGAGGGATGCCAGCGGCGTGAGAGTGATGGAGAGGGAGAAGAAGATTAGGGTTAGGGTTTTGGTGGTGTGAAAGAGAGAGAGAGTGATGAGGTGACATGTTTTGATTGGTGATTTGAGTTAGTGGAGGATTAATGAGGTGGCAAACTGTGAGTGGTTATTGTATTAAGTGAAGGATTGCCACGTGGCGAAATCTGGTGGATTAGATTTTTAAGTGACATTAGGGGTGCAGCTTAGTAAAAAGGAGGGGTGCAGAACAGAAATTGAAAGTCCAATTACAAAAGGGGTGTGAACCTGAAAACAGGGGGTGCAGTTAGCTCCAGAAATGTCCTTTCTTAGAAATAGATAATCCAATTGGAAAAAAGGGGTGTAAACATGAGAATTGGGTGTGTATTTAGTACCTGAACTATTCCTCTCCAAAATTCTTATTTTGGGACTTAATTTATGAATTAAAATATTCATTATTTACACTCTTAAGAACCTAAAATAAATTACAATTGCATTATTAAACTCAAGAATATCCAATAATATAATATGCAACTAAATACAATTTTAAGCGCAAAAATAATATTAAATTCCCAAAATTTAATTATTGAATGTGAACCAAGGTTTGATTCATCATACCTTCCAGGCGGTTTGGAAGCGGGCAGCGCCTGGCGGTACGTGTCTCCCGCCAGACGATTTTACTGCAGCAGTATTGGTGTTGTTGATTCTGTAGGCGTGATCTACAAGGCTTTTGGTGATGCTTCAAAGGTGGGATTGCTGGTGTTCCTTGAGTTGTGGCTCGGAACGTATCCCTTGAGTTGTGGCTCGGGATAGGGGTTAAGCACGTGGTATTCCTTGAGTTGTGGCTCGGAATAACATCTCTTGAGTTGTGACTCGGGATGGCGGATGAACACGAGGAACCCTTGAGTTGTGGCTCGGATTGGCGAGTGTTGCCGGTGTGAGTGTGCTGGTTATGGCCAGTACGAATGGGTCCAAATAGATTGCCCTCCTCAGTAGTTGGCTGACGAGTTTGGTAGTCTTGGGACGTTGCGAACTATGTTCGTATTTGGGAACTCCACCTAGCATTACCGTGTATGATCCGTAGCAATGGTTTCCCGTACGTGCTCTATCGGTTGTGGCCGATAGGTATGGCAGCAAGTCACCTCGAAGTAATCACCAGAAGATGTAGAGCACGAATAACCTGGTTGTGGCCCGGTGGTATGAATTAAAAGGGATGGAATTCATTTGGGATGGATGTATTTCCTATATATAAATGTGTTATATATGTGTATGCCATTTTATACGCTTTATTTGTTAAGCTCACCCTATCTGCTTGTGTTTGGCGATCGTGTATGCGGTACACGTGAGTAGATGATGTTGATGCAAGTGGTCCTGGTGAGACTTAGCTATGGAGCGGGGATAGCATGGAAGTTTTTGTGATTTATGGCTTTGAAATAAATTGTAAACACTATGGATGTTTTATATTATTTTGAGTTTTATAAATTATGGAATTTTAGACTATTCATAGATTTAATAAAGTTTTAAATTTCCCGCGTTTTGGAAAATGAGGTATTATTAAATGCGACGTGATTATTTATTTTCTTTATTTTATTTAAAATCTGTAAGATCCTGACGGGATGTTACACAGAAACTGGGTCTGTAGCTTGTGTCGCCCGGCGAGTCGCGCGCCACCGCCAGGCGGTTTCTAGAAAAATTCCAGAAACCTGAATCCAACTCTAATAAAACATAAAATTTAGTCCCAAACCCTTGATACACCACGATTTCATGCAATTTAAATTGAAAACAACCAATAGGAACTCCCCTCTTCCTCCTTGATCGCCAATAGCCTTCTTGCTCTTCTTCCAACTCTGCCCCCAAAACCTCACTCAACACTCACCAAAACTCACAATTTCGTGTTCTCTTCTGCCATCACAATTACAGCCCAACCAAACCTTCTCTCCTACCTCAAAATTCCCTTTTAAAATGGTCTTAATGTGGGTTTATTGAGAAAAAAACGAAAATGGCATTAATCCTAAGTTAATTACCATTCAATGTCCTAATTAGGTTCTATTTTTCAGCCCCCCCCCCTTGGCTGCCATGTCTATTAGGGTTTTCCTTTAACCCTTCAAATTCCAAGCCAAATCCAAAAATAGCCAAAAATGAAGTTTAATTTGGGTTCCCCAAAGCTTGAACCCACAACCATGCAATGCCAAGTCAATATCAAACCATCACGCCAATTCATGTTTCATGCTAATTAATATAATTTAATTACTATATCATTCTACAACACGATTATATAAAATCACATAAATAACACATAAATGGCATACATAGGACTCAAACCCAAGTCCTCTCACACAATCAAGTACTCTCAACCATTTGAGCTAGTACTTTTCCACATCATAAAGGTTAGCATTAATTGCCATAAAGGCTTTTACTACCCTCATTTAATTAAATTCAGATTTATTTAATTATTTAAATTAGTGGGTCTTACAGTCGGCTAGCAGCTCGGGTAGAAAAGAAGAAAAATCGGATGTACAAATTGGAGTTGAGCATCCTGCAGAAAAGGTGTTTGAAACGTGAGGACAGTGAAGGTGGTGCAAGATCTGTTCGCAACAATGTGGTGAAGAAAGAGACCAATAAGCAAATTAAAGCAATGCGATTTGAAAGAGAAGACACAACCAATCTTGTTGAAGAAGTTGAAGAAGAAGCAGTGTTGTTGATGATGGGATGTAGCTCGGGGGACAAGCACAAACAAGTGGAGAAGTCGACAATAAGGTTGAGTGTCATAAATCAGTCCAGTAGCATGGAGATGTCGTCAAGACGTGCGTATAGCTCAGTGGAGCATGTGAAGAGTTTGATGGAGCATGTGAAGATCTCGGTGGAGACGCTAATTCAGTTAGCTCAGTGGGAAATTTGAATTGCTTGATTAAGTTGGTGGAGCAAGTGGATTTCCCATATCATTCGGGGGAGCAAGTGATCACCTCGAAAAGCTTAGCAGGGAGCCTTGGTAGCTTGGTAAAGCGTCTAGCTAGCTTAGATAGCTCAGTGTGGATTGTGGATAGCTCGGATCTTGAACAAGAAGAGCAGTTGCATGCTGAGAAGGATTTGAGAGTTATAGTAGAGGTGCAAGATTAGAAGTGGCAATTTGAAACAAATGATGAGTTTGGTGTGAAGAAGGCGTGGGAATTGTTCGATCTCTTAAAGAGAACTCGACCTATTCAGAGAAACTTGGTTAATGACAAGTCAGCCACAAAGACAATAAAAAACCCCGCAAAGGGTAAGTCAACCAAGGTTAAGATGAAGTCGGTCAATGAGAAGATGAAGTTGGTCAAAGAGCAGTTCAAGTCGATCAAAGAGAGAAGCAAGTCGACTATGGAGATAGAAGATTGTTCAAAATGATAGAAGGAAAAATGTAATGCTTATGGGGGAGTTTTGTTGAATAATCATTAATTTTGTTAGATAATCTTTAAATTACGTTTTAGCTTATGGAATTGTTTGTATTTAGCAAAGTGATATATATTTGATAAATTAGATTTAAGTTAGTTGGAATATTTAAAATTTAGTTTATTAATACGTCATATTAAATTAGATTAGATTAAGATTTAATTTTTTTTGTTAATATTTTGTTTGTAAGTAATTATATAATAACTCATTCTCTCCGTCAATAAAAATCATTGAGTTACGTTGCATGTTCTTTTATTTTATTTTAGTGTATGCAAGTTTTTTCCAACAATGGCTTCCATGAAAGTGTTGCTCCCAATCACAAGAGTCATTTTCATCTTTTACGTAAGGAATTTAATGCTCGCAACAAAGAGAAAAAGGGGTCGGAGACCTATAACCCTATTACTGATCCCGAGCCTACTCTATACAACAACAACTACTCCACATTTTACAAACACAATTTAATGTTGGGACAAAATTGGTACTTAATTTGATTTAAAAACGAAATTCAGACACGATAAATATATTTAATCACACACACACACACACATATATATATATATAAAATGTGACAATGTTATTTCATATTTTTTTAATATGGTGTAAAAAAATAAATAATGTGTTTTAACTTCTTTTTTTCCAAGATTGTAGCATTTTATCAGCCATAAGGAATCCTAAAAAAGTGGAAAGGAAATATTCTTCTTTTAGTCACATCCTTGACAAAATTTGAGAAATAACTTCTTTGTACCTAAATCTTTTCTTGGTGTTAAATTATTATGAAAAGATAGATATATTTACAACCATCATTGAATCTTTTCTTCTTCTCTTGTTAACAGAGAATATTCTAATTTTGAAGCCTTCGGTAATTTTCTTGACATATTTTACCATTTAACAGTCATTTTGATTTTGAAGAATTGTTCATGTTTATCGTAACATGTTTGTGTGAAACCCTGCGAAAAACTGACAAATCAATTTCGGTATTGAAACCACGAGATAATTAAGAAGATTTATAAGCTGATTGGATAATTGCTACACTTACTTGAATTCCTCATCCATATATATGTGTTTGATATTTTATTTTTGTAACTTGTGCAGGTTTGACAAGCTTGTTGCAACAAAATGCATATCATTTCTAAACCAAGCTTGTTTAAAAGGTGAATTTTGCCAGGCATGGCAAGGAAGATGAAAGATAAAAATTCTGAATCGTTATGGGTGAATCATCATGACCCAGAGGGCAAAAAGTCCCTATTTCATGTTATTAAGTATCATCCCCTATTGAGTCATTTCTTTGACAGACTTGCATACAAAAGAGATGGTGATGAAAGAAATTATTTAGGTTAGTGCATTTTCCTCTCTTCTTTTTCATTTTGAAGTAAAAACTGGCATGGATTTAGTGTTGTAGGCAATGGTTAGGAGAACAATTGGCTAATTCATAAATGAAATTGATTGAGCAAAACAAGTTTTCTTGTAGAAAATATGAAAGGAATTCTTACATTATTGAAAATCCTCATTTAATTTAGTTGAAAACAATTGTTTGTCTAAAATTCTGATCAATATTTTATTTTTCTGCCATGTGAAGCTCATTGTATAAATTGTTTAGGATATATTAAAACATTAGAAAATATCGAAGGAATTCTTACATTATCGCAAATTCCCATTCAAATTTAGTTGAAATCAATTTGTTTGTCTTGAAAGGTGATCAACATATGTTAAGCTCATTTTGTATAAATTGTTTAGGATATAATAAATTTAAATATTTCTATACTGGAAGGACTTCTTTTTCCTATTTTTTAAGGAATATGTATATTAAATGAACTTTAGTGTAAACATTATTTAGCAAATTTTCTGCATTATCTAAGGACTAAATATTTCTCAAAGATGTCATTGCCTTCTAAATTTTGAATAATTAGCTCCTAATCTCATGCAAACTATGTACCTATATTCTCAGCTGATAGAAGGAAGGGACTCAACCATGTAACAAGAAATTCAAATGTAAGTTCTCCCCTTCTAGTTCAACTTATTTCTTTTCTCCTTGTTCCATGTCACCCTTTACATTATTGTAGTCTTTAATTGTTAAAATAATAGTGAAAAAAAAAATTCTTTAGGAAAGCACATAATATGTTGAATTAAAAGCAAAATTTTTAATTTTTTCTTTATCAACGATGTTTGTATTTATTACGATTGAAAAACATAGATCGAAAATTAAAAGATATACTTATCATTGAGGTAAAAGACATATGCATATCTAGCAACTTAATGTCCAACCCAAAATGCATTTGGCAAATGTTGATTTCCCCAAGCAATAGTTGTTTCTCCATAAAAACACCTTGAATGGTTATGCTTCGACCCAATTGTACATCATTTGAAAAATCAATAGTACCTTATCAATTAGAGATAAATATGATTTTAATCCCTTCTCTTTGATGCAAACATTTGAATTCATCTCTGATAAAAAAAAAAACATTTGAATTCATCTCTCTTAAAAAAAATTATATATTTCGATACGCAATCTTTAAAAATGAATGAATATAGTCATTTTAACATAATAGATTCATTTTTTCTTGAAGTGTTAAATGTGTTTTTCGCATTTATTAAATCAAACAAATTTAATGAAATTGAGTTAAAAAGACTATATTTATTCATTATAAAGTTTGAAAAACAAAATGTATCAAATTTTCAAATAGAAACAAGATGACAAATTCTATTTTTACGTCAATATTTCTTGAATAAAAATATATTTAATCTTATTTATGATTATGCATTTCTAACTAACTTGCAAGCATTTTATATAGTTTTTAATTCAATTGATATTGGATTCCGGATGCGATGGTTTTTTCACAATGCAGAATATGAGTCCACTAACTTACCGGGAAATAAATAAATAAAAGGTTGTATCTAATTTGAAGCTTGCAGGTTGAGAAAAGGACGACACCATGTTCTTCAGTGACAAAAGAGTCTATAAGAAGAAAGTTAATATTATGGAAAGAGATGTCAAAAAAGAGGAGCAGACATCATAGAAGTTCAACATGTCCAACGTCTGCAATCAGCATGAACGACAACTTGTTAACAACATTTGTGCAAGATCCTGTCTCTCCTTTGGTCTATCACCTCCATAAACAACATGTGTATACCACAAAAATGAAATTAACTAGGTCTATGTCATTTCCTCTACCTGACCCCTTATCAAAAAGACAAAGTTTTGGGACTGTAGGGAACGCTTTTTCACCAAAAGGGAAAGGAAAATTATGTTTCGAAACCAAAACACCAAAGTCAGCTAATTTTGAATCCTCAAGAAAGTTTTACCTAAGGTCCTTGTCTCAATGTTTCAACGTAAATGAAGCAATGATTACAAGAGATGTTACTAGTTCTTCAGCTCAGGATCAAAGTCTGAACGAAATCAAACATTTTAAGAATCTGAAGCAGAAAATAGAGCATGTTATAGGAGAAAGTAGAAAAGAAAAGCTTCGAGTTGCTATGGATGCTATCATTGACAAACTTCCTCAAGGTCATGAGATATCGAGTGATTTGAAGAAGGAAGTTTTTAAGAAAATAACAGATTCTAATGTGAGTAGAGAAGATGAAACCTGTCATGGAAAATGTAATGAGATCAGTGGTAACGTTACTAATTCATTTGCCAAGCATCACTGGAACATCATAAGAAGAAAATTGTCTCTTGAAGAACCACTAGACAATTATTTTCGCTCCGATGACAAGGGCTTTAATGCAGAACAAAGTCATCCTCAATCTAAGCAGCTAAAATTAAGAACAGAAAAAGGACATTCACGATTGAAGATGTTGGTACAAAGGATGCTTTCGTTGCCTGATCTCAATTCCTTGTCCTTCCCTGATATTTCATCTTTGACTGAACCAAAGGCAAAAGTAGCTTCTGGCGATGCAACATTGAGTTCAGACAACATTTTCCATCAGAAAAGAAGGTCTAGCCTTAATTTACATTCAAAAGTTCAGCTTCAACCAGAGACACCTGTAGAAGATTTTATTCAAAAACACCCTCACAGTGTGGATGAAAATCATCAAGAGATTAGTAATATTGTTGAACGAGGATCAGAGTGCAGTAGTGAGATTAATGACAAGGCTAGTGTGACAACTGATGATTTCGGACATAGTTGTTTTAAAAGTGGTGACACCTCTAATGACCAAGAAATGATTGAGCCAATAAAAGAAAACATGACTGCAATAGAAGAATCAGGTTACCCTATCTCACTCAACTCTTTTTTTCTTAATATATGCTGCTCTCTCTTACATAGTTGTGGTTTAAATACATTTTCATAACCCATAAGATAGAAAAGAAATAGTTTGGATTAAATTTTGTATATGTGGTGGTGGGTCCAACATCCGATCTGATCAGTGATAGGTTCCATGAATGTTCACTAAGGTCCAATGACTGATTGAACCGTTGAGAGTACTTTAAGGTTGTTTATGACTAATAAAGACAAGAGACAATAATGAGATGTTTCAGGAAGGGAGATGGGGCAGAAAAAGAGGGGTTAAAAAGAGGACGAGAGACAAGGAAAAGGACAGATCCATTAAATACTTATGGCTGACCAATCCTAATTCTTTCTGGCTAGAACACATATATATCAATTTGATATAAATGCATTTAATATATATATATATATATATATATATTTCCTTTGTAAAAAGTTGTTCAGTTTAATATAAATCATGATGTATTTCATCTGCATGTTAAATCTAGTGTTGGCTGCAGCTTACTAGGTTGCATTCTTTGATTTCAGTGGATTCAAAATTGATTACGGAACCCGGCAATGAACTAGAAAACATTATTGAGAAACAAGAGGCTACAATCACAGATTCAGTTAAAGTGAAAGAAAGCACAGAGAATGCTGAAAAAGTGGAGAATCAAAGCAAGCACATGAACTATGACATTACTCTTTCCCATATCCCCATGAAAGACAAAGCTGACTTTAACTACGTGAAATTTGTACTTGAGATATCTGGACTCACTGGTAAAGAGTGCCTTTCAGCATGGCATTCAAGTGAGCACCCAGTTGATCCACTACTCTATGAAGAAATGGAGAATGACCTTGATTTCTGCAGCTATGGTGGAAGTGGCCAGTGCAATCACCATGTGTTTTTTGACCTAATCAATGAGACATTGTTGGAACTTTCTGGGAGGTGTTACTGTTGTTGTTCCATACCCTTTTCATCATCTCATCCAATGCCAAAAGGGTGTCACACTCTTTATCAAGTGTGGACTGGTATGAACAAATCCTTGTGCCTTAGATCCAAAACTGGGCTAACCATAGATGACCATGTAAGTCGTGATCTAGAAAGACGTGATGGGTGGGTGAACCCTCAATTGTATGCACAGTGTGTCAGTTTGGAGCTTGAAGACTTGATTTTGCATGATCTTCTGGAAGAAATATCATGTGACTTAGCAACATCCATTTAAGGATCTTAAGTTACTGAAATAATGTGCATTTTCTTAGTTTCATCCTTTGTAATCTTATTTAGAAGGAAATGTATTCATAGTTTGGAGACTCTATCATGATTCAAGGGGAGAAGTCCAAGTTATTCAAAATAGTTTGAATTTTGACATTCTAAAATTTTTTTTACAATATTATCTTTCGCTACTTTTTACTTTTTTTTATTTATTTATTGTCTTTACATTTTTTATGACCATTTTATTCTTACATGAATTATCAAACAGTGTCCTACAATTTTTTTCCATTTGGATATCATATCGATCACATAAGTCAAAGCTTACTCAATCTAATGTCAAACTAATCCTAGTATATCATGGCATACCCTATGTTTTAGAAAAAGAAATTTATTTAATCCTTTAAACTTTAATTATGTTCATCAATACAAACCTTAAAGTTTAGCTTTTATTTTAATTCATCTTCAAATTGATCACGTATTTAAATAGATTAATTAATTAGACCTTAATTTTTATTATTATTTGTAAATAGATATCTCGAATTTTATTCTTATTTATAACCTTACAAGTTATCAAAGTTTATAAATAGCTGATTTTAATTAATAAGTTTGAGTTAAATCATTTACATCACATAGCGGACTATGTGGGTCAAATGCCGGTCATCCTACCATTGGTTTGCTCGGATTGCAGATTATGCGGGTAGTCCTAGACAGGTTAGCAAGTTAAAATACTCAATCGGCCTCACACTTTTTTTTGTGGGTCTGCTGGCTGGCTTGTGTAACTCACCCCATATTGTCATCCCTAATGATAAGGAATTTTTAAAACTATTAAAATGGATTAAAACTTGTGAGCCAACCCGATCCACCATGAGTTCGAGCAGGGTTGGATTAAAAAGAAATTACAAATTTCAATACGGACTAAAAATGAACCCAATCAACTAAGAACCCAGCTCACCTAGATAGAACCTATAATGAGTCGGGTTGACTTATATACAGTCCCCGTATATAAGTCAAATACCTTACATCTTGAAAAAGAAACTCACTCTTTGAAATACTATTGTGACTGCACTTGCCACAAGGTTTCATTCAACAAGGGCTTTAAATCTATATTCAATGTAAGATATAAAATCAAAGTTTGTTCTGAAATTTGCCACAATTTATTTCTCAAGGTATATAAATATCTACAGAAGTTGTGTGATCAGTATAAAACTATATGAACTATATATCCACAATCAAATGAAATATACACGTCGTGTAACGGTTTCTGCTTCACCATCAATGAAATATAGCACTTGCAAAATTGTCAGAATGTGGTCAAAATTCAATCAGCTTCAGCAATACCAATGGCAATCCCTACAAAGCAGAGAAGCTGTTATCAAAATTCAGGTAAATTCTGAAAATGCAATGCTAGATAATTTAAAATGTAACAGTGAAAGCAAGGAAAATATATTATTAATTTCCAAAAAACTTTCTAAGGTAGAACAATTATAAGAAAATCATATTCAAATAACCATGTCTTTAGCTCCGCTGAAGTTGCATTGTCATTTCAAGGAAGAAAAACAAGTCATTTTCTCAATCCTTTAATTTCACATCTCTAAGGTCTTAACATATTATGCAAATATTTTCCTGCTAATTCAATCAAAATATTCTATGATAATATTATACTGCAACCAATATCAACAAAACCTTCTGTTCCTAGGGAGTTGACTTTTTCAGTCAGTTGACCTTCTTTCTATAAGAAAGAGTTGTTTTTCAATCTAAATGAACAATTAAAGGAAAATGAGTAAGAAGAACGTACTTCTCTGCCAATTTTGTCTTATGAAGACCATCTTTAGTCATCACAACACTCTCTCAGTAGACTTTTCCATCTCAGAAGCACTTTTTTCCATGTAAAATGCAGAATCAAGTTGTTTCGTCAAAGACTTAATAGCTGTTTGCTTGGATCCTAATCGGTATAGAGGAATTATGTTCAAAGCATTATTTAGGAGACTATTACTCCCATGGCCATGAACATGAACTCCAGAGCAAGAAACATCATTTGAACTCACTTCTTCATTACATACATGTGAATGAACTGCATTTGCAAGCTTTCTGGGAGTGGCAGGTAATTCACCTCCATTTCTTCTCTTCCTTATTATTGAAGGAGTTGGGAATGTTTTGGCTGCTTTTCTCAGTATTGATTCAATAGATTCTGAGCATGATTCAATTCCCTTCACATGAGGTGGAGTTACCAAACCAACACATGACTTCAACGGTGGAGAAATGAACTCATTCTGCAGGCCAGAAGAGATGTTAAAATCAAGAGATTCTGAAGGATGTGGATTATCAAGCCGTGATGGTTCATGACAAAAAGAACCAAACGTTAGACCTTCCTTTGAATAAAAAATTCTGGTTGATTTGTCACTGTTCATATCACTATAATTCAGACAATGATCAATTCTCGGGTTAGCATTGGGTCCAGGATTCACAAATTTTGGCCCCCTGTTTATTTTAAAATTATCTCCTGACCCTGATTCCAAGTTACTACAGCGGAGACCTCTGTGGAATAATCTATTGCAGTCTACACAATCAGAATCAGCACATTTTTTTGGTGGAACACTTGAAGAATCTCCAATCTCTCTAACTATTCCAGAGGATTCTAGTTGATTCTTATCACTGTTATCAAGGTTAGTAATGTCTGTAGCTTTAGATGATGATGCAACAGTGGCATCTAATCCTTTATTTGAACAAACATGAATTGTGTTAGTTGTAGAATGTTTGACTGTATCTTTGACAGCAGCTTCCGTACTGCTCTTTGGGATGGGCGGAAGTCTTCCATTAGCTAAATAGAAATCTTTCTTTTTCTTCAAAGAACCATTCCAGTGATTCTTTATTGCATTATCAGTCCTGCAGGAAAAAAAAATGTAAAGGGTATATAGAAACTGGTACACATGAGTATTTATTGTTGTACAGTGATACATTCTACCTATGACAAGATATCCTGACAAGAATATAAAAAAATTATATGTATATTTTAAAGGGAAAACTCACACCTGGAAGAAGTACCATTTAAAATTGACTTACATGTTGTTCAGTTCTTGTTAATATGGTTAAATTTGGGTTATGTTCTCTAAATACTATTTGTAGGCTTGAGCCTCGTAGAGTTTAAGATTTTTGAAATGGTCTGAATCACCACTTAGTGGTGAAATAGCATACATCTGGCATATCATTGCCATATCATCAGTAAGCATGGTGATAAAGACCTTACAGAAATACTTCAAACTTACAAGAAAAAGTTAAAAGGCTGAAACCAAATTTAATCATATTTATGGGGTCTAAAAGCATATTTAACTCTTTATATTTATTATATTCATTGGATAAAGTAGCTCCTGCCTACTATAGCATTTTTCTTCAGGACATTATTCTTTGTCCTTTGTATTGCAGGTGGGTGGGTTGAACTAAATTTCATTGAAAGGGAGTGTATGACAACAAAGAGAGAAAGAATACCCCAAAAAATCAGAACTCCACAACTAGCATAATAATAAAATAAAAATAGCACTCGATGAAACTTGTTACATGTTAATTATGACTCTAATTTCCTTTATGACAGCTAAAGAATTAATTGGAAAATATACCTTCCACATAGAACCTTGGCTATTTCAGCCCATTTGTTGCCATGTATACAATGAGCTTTCATAAGAGCTAATTCCTCCTCCAAAGTCCAGGGATCCTTCTTTATGTCTGGACTAAGATGATTGCACCATCTGTAAATGTTTGAAATTAATTTCATGATAATGAACATATATGTATATACCAAAGCCAATGCGTATGTATTTGGTGTTCATGAAGGATTTAGTAAGCAACAGAGTATATAATAATACCAGAAAAATGAAAAGCAAAAATAACAAAGCTAGTACAACTTAATTCTTTAGTAGCCCATATACAAAGCTACGAGTTGCCAAATCTTATAATATTCTAAAAAGAGTTATTCTTTAAGCTTAGGTATAGTTTGATGAAAGGTTTTAGATTTAAAGGCTAAACATTCTAATTAAGTCATATACAATGAAGCTTAGCATTTATCAATACAAAAGAATTAATTAAAAAAAGATAGAAGAATTTCTCACAAAGTTCAGTTAACCTTACCGTTCTCTGCACTGTTTTCCTATTCGACCAGGCAAAGACTGGGATATCAAAGACCATTTTGTAGGTCCATGTATAGTCACCAGTTCAATTATTTTATCATCCTCCTGCATGTCAACTAAGAGAAGTTAATTATGAATAGAATTGTTAGAAAGTAACAAAAATTGAAAAGGAAAGAACTATGTTTTAACCTCCTTTGTCCAATGTCCTTTAACAAGTTCAGGATTAAGAACTTTTTTCCATCTGTGAAGACATTGAACTTCTGATTTATCCGGAAAAAACTCAGCTGCATTCCACATTTGATAAATCAGTTTCATGAAATGAGAATAATGCTTTCAGAAAGAACTCAATACAAAAGATCTTGAATATATGATGATTATGGTCACATCACACAAAATAATTCCATTGGTTCACCCATATATCAATTCTCATTCACAAAAAATAATGCATTCAAACATTAAGGAAAGATGGAAATAGAGGTTTAAGGACTATAGTTTCCCTGGTTTAATTCTGACTTAAGCTAATAAGTTCATCCTCAACCCTTATGGGGTCATTGTGCAATTTATTTTAGAAACCAACAAGCTTAGTCCTTCAATTCTAATATCTCAGGTTCAAACACTCAATACACCTCAACAAAGTCACTCGACTCACATCTTATTTTACCAGCATGCAATAGCAAATAAACTTTTAACTCAATATCAAAGGTCATCACTACATAGCAAATAAAAGTATATACCTATTTTCTTCCAATTCTTGCCATTAAAAACTTCAACAGCATTCTTTAATGTTTCATCCTGCAGCAAATTAAAGAAAACAACTAAATTGAATTCCAAGTAGGAGTAGCAATGAATACAAATACATTGAATTCAATATACAATAAGCTAAACAAAAAATATATATAGCAACTTTTTTGTAGATGTACACGTAGATTAACAGTCATTAAATGTAGTAATCCGAATTCACCATGTAATCAATTCCTAAGAAGCAAGCACATAAATGTTAAAAAACTAAAACAAAAAGATTTGGTAACTGAACGTCCCAGAGACTAACCTCCTTTTCCGTCCAACCATCCTTTACCCGTCTAACAGGACCAGTGGTCCTCCTACATGCAATAAAAGCATTCACGTAATGAAATCCAGTGCAGAAAGATTGTAGAAAAAACAATGAAAAAGGAAGAAAATAAAAAAAGAATCCTCCAGAGCAAAAAGTAAAATCAGGTACTGTTACAACATGTAAAATTAAGCAACAACAAATAAACAGTACACTGCAGTTCCCTCAAACTGCAACACTACGATGAATACTGGAGAACAATTAAAGAACTTAAAACAAAGTTACCTATTACACGGCAATGCTGATCCCGTTTTCCTTGATGATGTTGGAATAGCACTGCCATTTCCATCTGATACAGAAGAACTAGAAGCAGCATCGGTTTGCTTATTCTTCAAACAAAGCTGCTCTGGTTTCTCCTCGGTCATCTCCTTCTAAAATCATCACCAAAACCCAAAATCACAATCAACAAACAATTGCACGTAACTTCCTAAAAATTGCTCGGCGAACTGTATACATATATTTGCATGAAAATATCAAAAACCCTCTCAAACACTACAAGTTTCAATCTTTAGATGTAAAAGACAAAAACTTCAATTCTCAAAAACAATTATTAAATCATAGCACCACCAACATGAAAAAACTAAAAAAAAAAAAAAAAAAAAAAAAAAAAGTAAAAAAAAAAAAAGAGAAAAAAAAACAAAAAAAAAAAAAAAAAAAAAAAAAAAAAAAAAAAAAAAAAAAAAAAAAAGTGA
>Ga0214543_1001191_pt1 | contig 49372 bp, 22 predicted proteins | sample CNSS2metaG_FD_160094 | JGI IMG/M metagenome (GOLD analysis project Ga0214543, IMG submission 160094) | Root nodule microbial communities from cowpea collected in UCLA plant growth center, Los Angeles, California, USA - CNSS2 | ecosystem: Host-associated > Plants > Roots > Nodule | place: USA...
TTTATTAAACATTTTAATAATATTAAGTTTATTTTATATTTTGTTTTAAAATTTTAAAATATTTATTTTAACTTGTTACAAAATTGTTTTAAATAATTTATATACAAATGTTAGAGTTGGTTTAAAAGTAACAATTTTATAAATTTAAATATAAAATTTTAAAACAATTTTGTAAAAAGTTAAAATAAATATATTTAAAAAATGGATTGAAATGTAATAAAAATAACAAATATATACCAAATTGAGATTTAGACAATGATTTGACACGGATCTTGACACTTGGCGCAATATTAACGTGACACGTGGTATGAATAATGTAAAAAAAATTAATTTAAAAAAAAATCAAAAAAAATGTGAAGCTGGTCCTTAACACAGTTAATACCATACTAACAAAATAGACCTAATTGTTACACATTTAAAAAAATATGAACCTAATTGAGATTAAAATAAATCTTAAAACTATTTGAAATTTAAAAAAAAAAACATGTACCAACAAGAATCTTAACTTTTTTTTTTTTTAGGGTTAAATATATTTTTGGTCCTCAAGTTTCAGCGAAATTTGAAATTAGTCCCTCATCAAAACTTTTGACCAATTTATTCATCTTTCAAAATGCGTGAATTTAGTCCTTTTAACCAAATTTTGTTAAGTTTATCTAACGTTTCAAGCGCATTTCATGATAGTATTTAAGTTAACATTGAAGCAAAAATGTGTTAAACAGTATAAATAATTTAAATACTATCATGAAATGTGCTTGAAATGTCAGATAAACTTAACAAAATTTGGTTAAAAGGACTAAATTCACGTATTTTAGAAGATGAAGGACTAAATTGATCAAAAGTTTTGATGAGAGACTAAACTCAAATTTCGCTCAAACTTGAGGACCAAAAACATATTTAACCTTTTTTTTTATAATACAAATACGTACAATATTTGTGAGAGGTGCAATGGCGCAGGCAACCAAGGAGCCGTGCAAGAAAGAGGCCTGTGACATTCAAGCTTGCCTCTCCAAGAACAACTTTCTTCCACAAAGGTATGCGCCTTTAACCGAATCTCTCTGTCTCGTGTTTTCTCCTTTCGTTTGATTCTCGGACGTCGAAACCCTTAGGTTTCTTATTTTACCGATGCGTAACCGTGTAATCAAAATCCCACCTGTCTATTCCTTTTTGCTGTGATGGTTTCATAAAATTTCCTCACAGTTTTCCAAACAAAGCATCAATTGAAGCGTAGGAGTAAACTAGGAGAACATTTGTATCATGGTCTCACAATAACTACAAGTTGCAATCAGCACCCCTCCGTTAATACTGATTGTTTTGTGGCAAAGCTTACTGAAGAAGAAAAACGAATTAAAGATAAAACGACATTCTTTCTTTGTTTCATTTGGTTAGCATCTTCGTTGTTATTGCAAGTTTTCTCTCTCGTCTACTACTCAACGGGGGAATCAATTCCTTTGTGTGGAGAATTGATTCCTTGCAACCACTCACTTTGTAAAAACTGACTTTCTCATATGTTTAGTGATTCTTCCTCATGGGAATCAATTAGTCGCTAGGAGGAATCAATTCCTTGACCAATTTGAGCTTAGAAGAAATAGTTTTACTTGAAAATTATTTTTTCTTTTATTTAGAATTCATTTTATATTTTAATGTAATTCCTTGAGATAGACATTGCTACAATATAGAGTGTTACATAATTTCATAAGCCTCTAACTCTTTATCTTCATGATGTTTTGCCCTTTTTTCTCCATTAATTCTTTATAAAATTTGCTTTGTTTTTATGAGTTCCTTTTGCTTTTGGGTTTGTCTCTGTCAAGATTCTTTCAACTATTTATGCCCTGATGTGATGTTCAACTCATCCCAATCTTTTGTCAAAATCCCTCTAGTTTTTGGAAATTCTTAGATTTTATTATGAATTGAGTTTAAGTTCAACTCATCCTCACAATAGTAAGGTGAGATTTGCCCCTACTTATATATTGTAAGTATTGTAAGTTGGTCTTATCTCAGGTCGATGTGAAATCTCTAATGCCCCTCTCACATTGAGGACTAGATATCTCGAACGTGGAACTAAATATTTTTCGGTGGTATGATAGCGGCTCAATAACAGATTATATGATAGGCCCATCAAATCTCATTAGGATCAACTCTAATACCATATTATAAAGTGAGTTGAAGTCTAATCCATCATGAAAAAACCGGCTTATAAGATTAGGTAGGTTTGATCCCTCTTATATACTGTAAATTGACATTATCTCTAGTTCATGTGAGATTTTAAAAAGTATTCCATAGGTTTTTTGTTATGTGACCATTAAATCCATTGATTATTTTCCAATAGCTGTCCAGGCAACATCACATGGAGGTTTAGAAGCCAATTGGACAACCCTTCCCTAAATGCTGCTACTGGAGGAGCATTTATGCACTTTTATGCGTGTCATCTTTCTCAGATGCCAGTTGGCGTGTGGGGACTATGCATTGCCCTTCAAGTCTTTGTTTGTATTGTTGCTTGTCTTACCAAGTTCATTCGTAGTTTGGATGTGACAAATTTTAGGTTGTGGGTTACACATTGTACTAGATGTTCGGTCTCATCTGATTTTCTGGGTATTTAGGGTCATTCTTTTTAGATTTGTGATTTTCTAATAATCTTGTTGGCATGTGCGGTCTATGCACTGAACTGGTATTGTCTTCATTCCACTCCTCATGGAAACCTTGCAAGCCTCTTCATTTTATATTATTTCTTATTCCCTCAATGCTATTATGTTTCTCTTGGTCCCTCTTGGTCGACATTATTGGGTATTGAGTTTTGGTGCCTCACATAACCTAAATAGAAATCTATCTTTGTTTTTAAACTTGTCATCACCCAAAAGTGTGCATTAATCACTTCATGATTCCAAAATTCAAGCTACTGACATTGATCACATTTCCCTCACTATTAATTAATTATGTTTTATTGTTTCCTAATCAATTTAATCTCTATAAGCAAGTTGAGTTGATCATTAAATTATGCCATAACCTTCAGTTATGATTCCTTCTTGATACAAAATTGGATTGTGGGATGGGTTACCGGAGTTGGATTTGAATAGCATGGTCTATACCAAGTACCATGTTTGGTAAGTATTTGAATCCACTATATGTAAGCCGATGAGTCTCCTCATTTGTCTAATCCTCGTTTGGATATCTAAATTTGAAATAGCTCAGTGGCATCTTATCTCCAGTTAGAGTGTGAAACATGATGGCATGGAAAGTCATGCTGTAGCTTCCTTTACTCGTTGTGTTCTCAGGCAAGCCTCACATCCTTTTGGTGTTTGGGTTCTCAGTTATATATTCCTTTTCTCTTAGGAATTAAGTTTATGTTACCTTAGCGATTTTTCTCATTGAGTTGTTCGTAATTTCCAAACAGGTGTTCAGAAATCTAAATTTAAATCGGTAAGGTTATTTGTAATTTGCAAAGTGACAATGCCAAGAATTTTTTTCCTGTTTTTATGACCTTACTTGGATTCATACATCAATCTGGTTGCTTTTGCTACTCAACAGAATAGTTTAACCAAAGGAAAACATTGACATATTGTGGACAACGGTCACATACTGCGTTGTTGAATGCTAATGAATGAACCTTCAAAATCTTGGGGCAATGTTGTACTTACCATTGGATATTTGATAAATTGGATGTCATTCTTTGTTCTCAATAACTGGATTCCTCATTCCATATTATATCCTGAGGATCCCTTTTTGCAACGTTCCTCTATTAGTCCTCCTGTCCTGACTTCGGTTATATTATTCATGCCAAGTGTTTCTTCATGAGTTATAGGTGATGAGAACCTTTGAAGATCACATCAACATAGGACACTCATGTAGAAAATGGTTATCACTATTAATCACTCACTACTCAGGAATTTTTTTCTCCATAACTGTTACCTTCTTTGCAGATACATCTTTTTTTTTACCTATTTTTTTTTATGACCTCATGCTCCTTTAATTGATCCAAAATCTTTCCCTTAGGTGTCCCCTTCTCCTCTTCTTGACTTTGTTGTCTCTACTCTTTTCGCCCCAAAGATACAAGATTCGTTTATACTAGCCCCTTATCTTGGTGAATGATGATTTAGGCTTAAAGTATGAGCAACGATCGCCCCATGATCTTGCTATTGACCCAAGTGATTTAGACATTTAGACGCGCCTCTAGTTTCTTCTCGTGCTCTTTCTCACATTCCTCACCCTATTATAACTTGCCCTTCTTTTATTGTTTGTCCCTTCCTATTGTACCTTTAGCTTTGCCTTATTTACATTGCTTTTCCTATTTCATCGACAGTGGCACCAAACAATGTTTGAAGAGAGACAAACCTGAGATGGAAAATATGTGAGAAACAAACTCTATGAGCATCTAGCTAACATATTATCTTGAGATCTTACATTATTTTTTGGTAAGTCCATCCATGTCATTTAGGATGTAAGAACTTAGAATCTCTTTCAATTTTTTATTTTAATGATAGATCTCACTTTGTAATCTTAAGTAATTTTATGTAGGTTCCACAATAAATTAATTTTGTTTCAAGAGAGAATATAACATATGATTTATTATTATTATTATTATTATTATTATTATTATGATTATTGAGATCCTAAGAATTCTTGCAGAAAAAATTGTTGTTCGGGATGAAGATCTTATTTCTTCCTTTAATGCTAAAGTCCCTGTAGTAAGTAAGTAATAAATGTTATGATTAATATTCACTGTTAAACGTGTTCTAAGTGGAGGTCAGATTTTTTTCGTATAAATATGTGAGAAACAAAACATAATTAGAGGTCAGATTAAGGAAGCAACATCACTGGTTTCACCTCCCTCCCATGAATCATCCCTAGTTTCAGGGGCAAAATCGGAGGTGACATGCTGGCTGACGTCACATGCATGACATCACGGATGTTAGAGGGCAGCAAGGGGGCCAATAAACAGTGCCACTTTTGCACCCGATTGACAACTTATTCAAATTGATGTTTTACTCAGTTCAAAGCATCGTAATGTGAGAAGCAACGGTTTTTAACTTTTGAGGGAACATCGATTTAGAGTTTCCAGTCTGGAAAAAAAAAACAGCCTTTTAGTGTGTTTGAATACTCATAAGGGACTTCTAACTAAATTTCTGATAAAATTAACGAAACCCTTATAAGCTAACGTCTCACACTGCAAATAAACCAAGCATAATTTCCAACACATGTACTGCAGTTTATTATTACATTTAACATCTTAAATACTTAGTATACGTAGTTGGGAAGAGCATTGTGTTTTCATTGCATCTAATATCATAAACATTCATTTTGTCAGGTGCCTTAAAGTCATTGAGCTGCTGGATTCCTGCTGTGCCAAATGCAATTATAATTCAACTCACTGCGCTTCCCTCTCCGGACTTTTGAAGCAAAAGCCTAAGGGATATAACGCTACTCAACCCATTCATTAATTGAAGAGTGGTTGAGATGAATGAAAGAAGAAATATAAATTAAAAAACAAAAATGAAGGGCTACTGAATGTTTATTTCTTTTCTTTAATTTCTTTCAAATGTGAGTTATGAACCGTTGACGTCATCGATGTACCTCGGTTACTGTTCTCTTCTTGCATGCGTGGCATGTAATTAAGATATTATAGATTTTAGATGTGTATTTCAGAGAAAGCTGTAATCAACAATAAGAGTAGAAGCTAATTCTTAGAATTTGTGGTACCAATCTTTTATATTTTTCAACAGTTTCTATACCAATTTAATATCCAAATGTACTCGGTTCCTTGAGCACGATGCAAACAAACTTTTTTTTTTATTATTTAAGAGACTTTTTAATTAGCATTTATCAGAGAAAATAAGAAAGTGAAATTAATTTCTCCATCAGTTAAAATTAGTGTGAATGCATAATAATAATAATAATTATTACTATTATTATTATTATTATTATTTGTAGAAGTCATTTCTTATTAATTTATACATAATTTGGTTTTAAATTTATTTATAAGTTAATCTTAATTTGTAAGAAAATCAATTTTATTTTTTTATCTATGACTGAACAAGTTTTCTTTAAACATACTACCAAATTATAGACTATGGTAGTGATACTATACATAGAACTGTCAAAATGGGTAACTCGGTTCGGTTTGACTCATCACGGGTTGATAATTTAGTGAGTCAACTCAGTTCATTTATTAGTGAGCCAAAAAAATTCGAATCCTGTCCGGCCTACTACGGGTTGGTGGATTAAACGGATTGGTTCACGGACTCACTTAACTAAAAAAAATACAATTTTTATTTTCATTCAAAACTAAATTATAATTATAATTAAAATCTAAATAAACTTCAATACACTCTAAATACAACCAAAATCACAAAAATACAAATTATTTATATGTTGACTAAAAATAACTAACCTAATCTGATCCAAATGTAAAACCCATCGTATGACCCTTTATTTGCTGGTTGGTGAGCCAACATGGATTTAACCCAGGTGAGCTGGATCAAAATTCAACTCATTGAAACTTTTAAAAATTTTCAATCCAACCTGTCCGAACCCGTGGTGCGTTAGGTTAGTTTGCGGATTCTAACCCATTTTGACAGCTCTAACTATGCATTAGATATTATAAAACATTGTTTTGTACGAAACATCTGTCGAGCAAGCTGAAGAGTGAACAAGTGAATTGAAAAATTAGGGTTTCATTTTACTTTACTAATTAATGAGAGGTAAAATGATCATTTTAGAAAGTTAGGAAGGTGTATTAAAAAAAGATGGGGTGCACGAAGTTGGAGCAGTTAGACAATATTTGATTGAACTTAAAAGTTGGGAATCGAAGTTTTAACATTTTTAAATTTTAATGACGGATAAATTTAACTAGATAAAAGAAAAATAAAATAATTTAGCCCAGCGGCGATGTTTTGATCGTGCGAAAACACTTTTCACATTGAAGAAAATATGGCGCCGAAAAACAACAAGCTGAAGGCAAAGGCACAATCCGGCCCGAAGCTTCAAATTTCGGCCGAAAATGAGAACCGCCTCCGCCGCCTCTTGCTCAACTCGGCCCGGCCCAACTCTGCGGCTGTCACTGCCACTGCCACCGCAACCGCAACCGCGACCGCGACCGCGACGGAGGGTACTCTAACCAAGGCCCAGAAGGCAAAGAAGCTCAAAGCCGTTTACGACAAGCTCTCTTGCGAAGGTTTCACCAATCGTCAAATCGAGCTCGCTCTCTCTGCTCTCAGGGTACACTGCTCGCAATCCATTCCACTCATCTTGAGCATAGAACTATGGAATTTCAATTTTTCGTCAACATTTAAATTCATTTTCGTTTCATTGTAATTTGTAGGAAGCTGCTACGTTTGAATCAGCTCTTGATTGGTTATGCTTGAATTTGCCGGGGAATGAACTTCCGCTCAAGTTTTCTACTGGAACATACAATTATAGCGAAGGTATATAGTAATTCCTTTTATTATATAATATTGTTGATTTCATCCATTTTTTGGACTTTTGGGCAGTGATAATATAATTGTTATGCCTTGTTAGGGGGTTCTGTTGGTGTTATATCAAATCAACCGAACAATTCTACTCCAGCCGTGGATCCATCTATCACAACTAAAGAAGATGCTCCAGAATCACCACTTTTAATCAAGAGACAGTGGAAGGATGATACATTAGATTCTTGTCTACCATCTCAGGCAGATTGGATCAGACAATATGTGGAGCTACAGGAAGAGGTAATTGGAGTCCGTACATCACTGCATGTGAATGCTTTATGCATTTCCTCCAACGACCTCTAATAGACTACGATACAACCTCTTGATGAGAGAAAGCTTGAGAAGCCAAAGTTGAAACACTTTACAACCTGAGTCTTCTAAATCTTTTATCTCAGTCCATATCAAAGAAAAAAAAATGATAAACCACATACATTTTATATTTCGACTTAAGAAACCTCTTTCTCATCAACTCAAATCCAGCGAAACCACTATAAACAAAGTCCCAAGCTAATTTGATCAAGAAGACATTATTCTCCACCAAAATATTTGTCACGTGCAGACCAATTCATAGTCACCAGCCCTTGCCATTGAATGTTCGCGGTCCAAATGAAATTCCTAATCCATTTCTCAATTTCATGCATTAACTTGAGAGGCCATTTATACACCTAGAAGCTGTAAGAGAGTATTCCAACAATAACTGAATTAACCAATTTGTATATAGGATACATTGTCAGTACTCATGGATGATGTACGTAATCTAATCTATGAAGCATTAATATTTATATGATAATAATAATTTATAATTTTTTATTTTCACAATATATTAGGAATGGGGTTTTAATTTGGATTTGACACAATTGCAATTATATGTTTATTATATTTTAGGAATTTTTATGCATTTTAAAATATGTATTTGTCACATATCATTTCCTGTCATTTTCAAAATAAGCATATCTCCTTATCAATACACATCATATAGTGAGACTTCTCTTAGGGCCTACTTAATTTCCTTGAGAGAGAAAGAAAATAAGATTTTCATTGCCTCGACTCTAGTTTCTTCTACCGTTTCTCTATCTTAATGGATAAAATTTGAGAGAAGACATATCTGTAAGAATGAGAGACCCTGTTTCACGTTACTGGATAAAACCCCTGAAAAACTGCTATTCCCTTGAAACGGGTTAGTTTCAGAAACTGGTCCGTTTAGTCTTCAATTATTTATTTGTGCACTCTATTTTTCATGTCAAGTGTTTGGTTCTATTAGGTGTTTGTCTTTTGGTGCAAAGGGAGAGTCTTAATAATGTGGTGTTTGCAGGATGAATCCGAGACTTGGGAGGATGACATATTTATGGGAAATAGTGCCACAAAAAAGGTATTTCTCTCTTTCTTGAAGATTAACAATGCCTAAACATTTTAGATGTTCATTCCAAGCTCAACCCCTTTTCCAATGCTTAGTATCCCCTCTGGTCCTTTTTGTAATAGAAATGTTGAGTGTATTATTTTTGGTCCTAATTAGTAGATCCATTTTTCTGATGTTTTAATTGGTAAATTCCTTTTGTACTATTATTTTATTGTAAAGTCTATCTAGCGAGACAGTCACTCATTCTCTCTGCAAGTTGATTTATTCATCCTTAAATGACAATTTTTGGAGTGGCCTTTTGCATGAGGGACACCAAAATGATACTTTCTCATTGATGGGAAAAAATGAGACTTGGAATCAAGTATGATTAACTTAAAACACATTTGGATTGTTGGAAGTCCCCATTGGATAGGGATAAGGTGATTTCATAGAATATAAGTGGGTACAAATCTCACCTTATAAGCCGGTTTTTGTTGGGTTGAGTTAGGCTTAAAGTCCACTTCTTAAACTTCTCTATAACATTGAAAATAGTTTATGCACAAGTTAAAAAAAAATCAGGAAAGTTTATACAAGAGAACTTTTGCAAATTAGGTTGTGCATAAACTAGTTTTAACTTATGGGGAAATTAATTAAATTTTCTTTTTATTTCTCTCCTAGAAGTCCATGTGAAATTTGTCCAAACATACCCTTAGTGACATGTATAAGCCATCATTTAAGTCATCTAATTCTATGGGTATTTATTAGAGATCCCACATTGACTATAAGACTAAATTATAATATATAAATAGAGTGCAATCCTTATTTTAAAAGCTGGTTTTGTGAATCGAGTTAGGCATAAATTTAATTACTAAGATGCTATTAGAGCCATTTGGAGAATATTTTAGTCAAGTTCATTGGGACTATTGTTCCACTTGTTATTGAGCTCCTATTAGGCCACCAATGAAGATCTTATTCCATGCTCAAGATGTTCATTCCTTGGCATGAAAGAATGTGTTGGAGATCCTATATTGACTTCAAATAAGGATAAATTATAATATAAATGGGGTGCAATTCTTACTAGCAAAATTTTCTGGGTAGTATGATATGCTGATAATCTTATGGGTCTCATCTTCATAAGAGGATGGAGAGTTCGATATTTTCATATTGTTTGGTTCCTATTAACTGTGGAATGATGGAATAACATTGTTTATTCAATTATGATGAGTTACAAGCTTAATCTATGTCTTTTGTCTTGATAGATTTATGAACCTAGGCCTTATGATGTTATTGCGAAGGAGTATCTTGCTGCAAGATTGGAGGCTACAAAAGCCAAGGAAGAAGGAAAAAAAAAACGCCAGGAGCAGGCAGGCCATATCATCCGTAAACTGAAGCAAGAGTTGGCTGCTCTAGGTTAGTTTGAATTTCATTTTGTATTTCAATATTATTTTGTGAACTATAATTGTCTCATTTGATTGTCATTTATCAGGATTATCAGATGACAGTTTGTCCTTAGAACATGGTCATGAAATCAGTTCTAACTTCAAATCTGAGAGAGCATCCACAGGTCATGAGCCTGTTGATTGCTTTAAAGAAAAAACTCCATGTGACACTGAAGGATTGGCTTCTGACAAAACAGCTGTTGATGGAAGTGATCTGGAGAGCCATAGCATGGTAGAGCATCTTGTTAAGTCTGGTTCACCAGTTGTACTTGCTGAAAAAAATTCTGCTCAAGGGGAGGTTGGAGACGTGGAGCTCGGTGGTTTGTTCTTGGAAGATGATTCATCTAGTGAAATGTTACCTCCTGATATTGTGAAAGTACATAAGCAAGAAAAAATTAGAAGACTATCTGAGAAAAATTTGGATAAACTAGAAGGCATTTGGAAGAAGGTAATTTTTGTCCTGCATTTGAGGTTTCTTGATAAATGAATTTAATGCTGTTCATGTCTTCCTGTTGCTCAAAATAACTTTATGCTTCTCCAAAGTTTGAGGAAATGCAATGATTGTATATGTTGAGAGAGGGAGGGGAAGAATTCACGGATGGATAATTGTTTCAAATCAAGTAGATATATTAATCAAGGTGGATGGGATATTTTCATGTTATTTATCTCTATATATGTGTGTGTGTGTGTATATATATATATATATATATATATATATATATATAATTTTTTCTCAGATATATTAATCAAGTTGTTGAATATAGAGAAAATAGGATTTGAGATTAATCTCCCTTGTGTAGAAAATACACATAGGGACTGTATTTATAATAAAGAAAATATGGACTAAGCTCAAAATACATATGAAGACTAATAATAGTAGAAACAGAAAATAAGATATTAATGATATCTTAACACAAGTAAAATGCCACCAGACCTTACATGAAAATTTAAAACTCTTGATTTTGTATATGATTAGGTATTTGGCTTTTGGTGAAAATAAAAGTGTGGTTTCACTGAGATTTATGACTAGGAACTCTGCAGCTTTGCTCCATAGATTTTCTCTTATGCTTAGGAAGATTCCTTAATCCTTACCCTTCCTTTCTTTGTGTTTTTTTTTTTTTTTTTTATAATTTACATATTGATAGGGGGACCCTCAAAAGATTCCAAAGGCTGTTCTTCATCAACTATGCCAGAAATCAGGGTGGGAGGCTCCAAAGTTCGATAAAATTGTTAGTAGAGGGAAGAGTTTCTCCTATACTGTAAGTATATTGCGTAAAGCCAGTGGGAGGGGCAAAAATCGAAAAGCTGGGGGCTTGGTCACACTTCAGTTGCCGGATCAGAATGAAACTGTTGAATCTGCTGAGGTGAGTCATCCTTAAGCTTGTCAACTCCATCCTTCTGTAGTTATAGAAGATTTTTTTGGGTACTTAAGTGGCATCAGAACTTATTTTGTTGGGCAACTTTTTCTTTTTTGCTATTTTCTGGTATGAAGTATAGGCTGTGTGTAGGTAATATTTTAGAGAGCTAAGTAGATTGAATTCTATACTTTTAATATATATATACACACACATGCATATACATATATATATATATATATACATATATATATATATATATATATATATATATATATATATATATATATATATATATATATATATATATATATATATATATATATATATATATATATATATGCATATACATATACATACATATACATACATATATATACATATATGTATATGCATGTACATATACATACATATATGTATATGCATGTATATGTATATATATATATATGTATATATATATGTATATGTATATATATATATATATGTATGTATGTTTGTCAGAATTGTTGATTAATGTATTTTAGGAAAGGTTAAATTTTATTCTGTATACTGTTGATTATTTGTTATTAATGCTAGGATTGTGTTTCTAGAATAAATCCCATAATTATTGGGATTTGTCTCCTTAGGATTAGCTGATTGATATTTCCATAATAGCCACAAACTTGTGTACATATAGGTCCAATGACCTAATTATTTTGTATGAGAAATAAAATATTCTATTTTCTAAATCTGAGAAATCCTCATCTTACAAGTCGGTTTTATGAAGTTGAGTTAGGTTTAAAGTTCACTTTTTAACATGGTATCAGAGGCAGGTTAGAACCTATCCTAGTGAGATTTCTTGGACATATTATTCCACCCGCTATCGGACCACCCATTAATGTCTAGTCCCATGCACGAGATGTCTATACCTCGGTGTGAGGGGGTGTGTTGGAAGTTCCACATTAACTAGAGACAAGGCAATTCACAATATATAAGTGGGTGCAATCCTCACCTTGCAAGCCAGTTTTGTGAGGTTGAGTTAGGCTTAAAGTCCACTTCTTAACAGTGTTAGATATATTAGATATCTTATATTAGATATCTTATATCTTATCTTTTATTCTTTTGTTTATTCGTTATTATTTCTTTTCTATCATTATTTGTAATTTAGACTTAAGTCCATAATTTCTTTCTTATAAATACAGTACCCTATGTGTATTTTCTACACAAGGGAAATTAATCCCATATATATATATATATGTGAAGGTTTGCTATTTTACTTACATCAAGAGGATTAGCAGAATAAAGTAAACTGGTACAAGTTTCAATTAAAGATTAAAATTGATTTATCATCAAATGTTCTAAGGCAATTCTAATAGCAAGAATCAAAACCAAAGGAGAATAGACAAAAATGATCTCTAATTAATAAATTCAAAGACCAACTTGTAAATTACATGATATGTTAGTATCCTTTTTAAAGTTTCTAAAGAAATTAACCCAAGAGATTTAGCGTTCCATGAGGAAGACAATGAAAAACATAATGAAAAAGGAAAAGTAAAACAATGAGGATGAGAGAGTGTTTTTTGATGAATGAATGAATGATTGAAGCTTGCCAATGGTCTCCTTTTATAATGTTTTGGATGGACCTCAACTGCAGTTCTATTGAAGATCCAGGAGTACTAGTTTCAATAGCTAATCTAGGTTCTGTTGCTATAAATATTTGCTTAGAGATTTTGTGCATGTTCTGTGCAGTGATTTTAGGTAAACTATCTACCAAGTCTCTAAATTGTGTTTTTCTTTGTTACTCTCATCTTTGGAAAGGATATCATTGTTTAAGCACTCACCCTTGTTGTCATTGATGATGTTACTTTCACTGTGTCTACACTATTCTTCCATCCCACTGTTGACCATGATTGACCTCTGAACATTTCACCTATTATTATCTTAACCCCTTTTGGTGTTGCTCTACCACTATTCATCACTTATACAGTTGTGAATTCCCTCAGCAACTATGCTAACTGACCCCTCCCTCCCAACATTATCTGTTGCTCCAAATTCCCCTCAACTATTGCCACATGCATAGGAGATTCTCATTGTGCTCCACAAGGGCAGTTAGTCCTCTCTCAATCCTAATTCTTATATTTAGCAGTTCTTGTTGGGAGTTGGCTACTTTAGAAGAAATGGTTGATTTACTAGGAAATGATACTTGGAGACTTGCCCCTTACCTCTATACAAGATTGCAGTTTGTTTTCGCTGGGTGTTTTCTGTCAAAACTTGTCTAGAGATGGTAAAATAGGTTTATTCACAGCTTGCTCGGTGGCTAAGGGCTACACTTAGATTTTTGGTCGTGACAATAGGGACACTTATTTCTGTTGGGTTAGGAATAAACTTAAATTGGTTGTAATTAATGAATTAGCCATTGGAGTTTTATGAGTAGTTAATGTATTAGTCCTTGGATACTTATTGATAGTTAATGGGTTAGTCATTTATAGCTATTTTTATCTGTTTTGAATGCAACGGTAAAGAAATATGAGTCTATAAATTGTATTGTTCATTGTATGAAAAATAACAAGAGGCGAATCAAGTTTTTTCACAATAGAAAGAGTTGTTGTCTACAATTTCCTTGTGCCAATAATAACTTTGGTGTCTTTGTTTTTTGCTATTGCTACTATTTGTGATTGATCCCCTCAGCAATGAAATACAAAGTAGTTCTTAAAGATGATTTCTTATGTGGTGAATTGTAAAAATAAGTGTACATGACTCAACCTTTAAGATTTATTTATTTTGGTGACTATTTACTTGTTTGTTGTCTTTGTAGCTCTTTGTATGGTCTAAAGTACCCCCCTTGTGTTTGGTTCAATTGTTTCATCTTTGTTATGCTTTAGTTTGGTTTGACTGAATATTAGACCTATCACTTTGTGTTTTCTTTTTATTCTCCATCTGGCCTGTGCATTTATTTTTTGATTTATGCTGATGACATTGTCATTACTAGTAATTGTTGTTATGGTATTCTGTGGCTCGAATTCCATGTCCATTGTCAAACAAAATACTCAGTACTTGTTCTTGAACTTCGATGTTGTTGAACATTTCCTAGAGAAAGTATGCTCTAGATATAACAAACTATACTGAGCTTATATATTAAAACCTCTTAATAAGGTGTAATTTGGGTGTTGCACATGCTTGTTAAAAATGAAAAATTTTAATTGGAGGAGCAAAAGAAACATTGCCCCCCCTTTGGAGGACTAAACATATTTGAGCATTTAATAAATTTTCAAAAAACCATGTAACTCAATTAAGTCCATGTGACAAATGCTAAGTAAACTACTGTTTGCCACATCATCGAGGTCACAAATGTTGTGTAATCTCAGGACTAAAAATTGCATATCGCGAAATTGAAGAATTAGGAATAGAATTTTTTAACTAGGGACGAAAAGAAAGTGTCCCAATTTGGAGGATTAAAAACATATTTATGACATAAAATTATATGTTAACAAATGCTTGCTATCTTTCCTTACGTTGTTTTCAAAATCTTTACTTGATTTCAGGATGCACAGAATAAAGTGGCAGCATATGCATTGTACAAACTATTTCCCGAGGTCCCAGTTCATCTCCCAGTTACAGAACCTTATGCATCTTTTATTCTGAAGTGGATGGAAGGTTGCTTTTTTTTATCTAATCCATTTTTTGTTTGTAAAGCTCATTGTTTGGGTAACAGTGCCCACCTGCGTTGTGAGAAAATATTTAGTTGTATAAATTGTATTATGTGAAACATTTAATTTTTACCATTCTTTAATTTAGGTATCATGAAGCTATTGCTGTAGATATTTAACCGTGTATATATGTGAACTTTTGTATCGAAGATATGACATTTCATAACTTGCAGGGGAATCATCAAGCAATCTAGAAGACAGTGAGAAAGATCATAGATCTGGATTCGTGGATTCATTATTAAATGATAGTATTTCTGGTGCAACTGCATTTGTTGATGTTACAGATTATAAGTGTCCCGAATACTTTGATGGAGTCTATGAAAATAATTGTTCAACCATTGCCCATCATCAACAATTTGCTCAAAGTAGGTTCATCCATGTCTTATTTAATATAATTTTGAATTATATTTCCATTCTTTTCAGGTAGTTTTTCTTTTTGTTTTTCTCAATTTGAGTTGGCCTTATTCGTACACTGTCTTATTTAGGGATATGAAGTTGTTTGGTATGAGAATACGTTTTCTGTTTACACCATGTTTCTTGTTTTCTGATGTAATTCTTTAGGAAATGAGACACTGTGACCCTATATATATATATTGATGCAAACTTGCAGCTTTTGTTATTGACAAAAAATCTACATTTGGGTACTATATGTTTCTTGGAGAAGTCTAGTGATCTTGAGAAGCAAAAAATAGGGTAGAGTATCTCGTTATAGTGCAGAAGCTGTATTTTGAGCCCTTGTTTATAGTGTGTGAAGGACTCTGGATGAAGGTCATACTTGATGACCTTGGAATTAAGGTTGATATCCCTACGCAATTGTACCTTGATAACAAGTCAGCAATGAGCATTGCTCATAATTCAGTCTAACATTATAGAACCAAACATATTGAAATCGACATGCATTTCATCAAAAATAATCTTTGACAAAAGCCTTATGGTTACAACTCATATTCCTACAAGATTTTAGATTGTAGACATTTTCACTAAAGGGCTTCCTCAGGACAGATTCCAAGATATTGTAGGCAAGGTGGGATTGATTGATATTCACTTACCAATGAAATCCTAAATGCTATCATAGTAACAACATGTAAAAACTACTTATCGACTTTTGGCAAAGTGCATTAGTTTGGTTAGTAAATTGTATGTTTTGGCTAAATACATTGGTTTTATTTGAAAGATCAATACAAACGCAATACTCAATATTGTCATCTGATTTTGTATAGTAATTAATTAGTGTTTAGTATAAGAAATATCATATCATTAGATATGGTATAGATGTGCTGATAGTTTAGCTTCTTTTGGTATTCACTAGAGTTTTTACTTGGTGGGAACAAATGCCTACTATTGTGAGTCATAAGTTGGTTAGAGATAGACTTGGTCTATCTAACTTTTGGTTTTCATAGTGGGTTTAGTTTGATCCCTCCACTATCTTGTCTTTTGCTTTGTTATTTCTTTTCATAGAGTTTTTGATGTGCTGCAAATAATTGATAAACGTTGAGATACTAACCTATTTAAAATCCTATTCTTGTATAATGATGGTTTTGCACACCTTTTATTAAAAAATGGTCTGTTGATAAATTCCAAGTGGATAAGGCTTATTTTTTCCTTATACATGTAATTGTTGTCTTTCTTAGTTTCTCCTTCCTGAAATTTGTGTTCCATTGTATAGGAGAAACAGATATCAAGGAAATGGAGAGTGCTAATTTGAGACAGATGCAACATATTAAGATGAGAACACCAAGATACCAGGTTTGCACATATTTTTGTATTTTTGACTTTTGTTTGACACTTTTTGGAAGTTGTATCGCATTGTTGTAAATAGTGTATTATTAGGATAAACATATCCTTAATATGTCAAGAATAATTAGAAGAAAATATATTTTTCTTAATTTTCCAATTCATTTTAATATAATTTTGTTTCCTTTATTTTGGAAAAATTGATTATTACAAATAGAGATGAGGAAAATATAATTGGTGTGGTAAGTTATTAATAAAACAATTCTTTATCTGTCACAGGAGCAAATGTCTTCTTATAATCCACATCATAAGTTTGAATAAATACTTTAGCAAATAACCTTGCTTTGTAAAGTTGTAATATGCCATCGAATTTATACTTTACATTATAAACCCATATGCATTCTACTGCCTTTTTATCCCAATGGCTTATTAACAAGTTTTCATTTGTTGTTCTTTTCTAAGGCACTGATCTATTCATCATGGTTTGAACCCAATTTTCATCCTTCAACGCTTCATGTAAAAGGAAACCCTGGTGCTGTATAAATAGGTTTTTGGTAGTGACAAAGTGAGAAATAGGATACTTGGTACTAGACCGAGTTCCTTTTCTCAAAGCAATGGGCAAGTCAAGGTTAGGTTCGCAATTAATATTAAAGGAAATTTTCAAAGGTTAAAGGGTGTCCGAAGATGGAGCACTTACCCCTAGCCAGATCATTGGTGTTATTCTTAAACTAGGTTAGGTTGCTTTGTCTTCATTGTAGTGTTATCGGTATCGGATAACGGAAAATTTCTTTATAAAGCTATAACAGAAACCATAACGAGTTATGACGAAAACATTCCTTTCAAAAGAAATATAATACCACAACATGTAATTCTGATGCAAAAGTAATGATACTATACTGAAAAAAAAAGTATTTATTTTTTTTGAAAAATAATTATAGTGAAAGTGGAGAAAAAGAAAAAAAAAATGAAAATAAAAAAATAGGCTTGGCCGGAGGCGCAACCAACAAGTAGTGATGGCAACGGTGGCTGTTGGTTGTAGTAAGTTAGGGCAGCTAGAAAAGAGTAAAAGAAAAAGTGTTTTAAAGTTAGAGTGGGTTTTAAATTTTTATTGGGCCTAGCCCAATTTTTAACTGTGTTAAACACAAAAAACAAATAAGGTTGGAGAAATTGTGCTGCCCCTTCCTTCTCCCACTTTGCTGGTACTTTTCTCAATGCAACAATCATCTTTCATTTCTACCCCTATTTCTTCTGCCATTGCCGTTTTGCCATCGCCAACTGCTATGCAAAATGCGGCCGCCATGGACCGCCACGGAACATCCGTTTCGTCACCGCCTTGTTGTGGTGGTAGGTCAGAGAACCGCTATTGGTTTCTGCCATGGCGACGCCATGGTCGAAATTTGATAACATTGCTCCTCTGATATTTTATATGGAGAATTCTCTAGACAACTAATTTCTAGAGTTGTCCCTGACTCAGGAATAGAGTTGGTCTTGTTAGGAGCAACTTCATAAAAAATGGATAATTTCTGTAGTTGACCCTGACTCAAGAAGAAAGATGCCCTTGTTAGGAGCATTTTTAGAGATATCCATTCGAGATGTGTCAGGAGAAGTATCAGGAGTACCAAGAGTAGTAAGACACGATTTTTGAATGAAAGGGATAAAAAATAACTGAAGAGATTCAAAAGACTCATCTTCAAAAGAATGGTCTCCTGAAGTCGAGGACATTTGTAAAAGGATTTAGTTTCATCAAAAAGTGATATTCATGGAGGTAAAAAATTTTCCACTTAGAGGATAACGTTATTCCTTTTTATTGGATGCATAACCAACGCATATGCATTTAACAACTCTAGGATCCATGATTGTCAAACTTGCGAGTTAACTCAACTCGTACAAGTTTACATTTTTACCCATACCTTTCCCGTTAACTAAGAAGCAAACTCGTTTTAATGTAGGGTTTCACTTCTGCATTTGCTTTTGCGTTTGCCTTGGCTTCATCTCTACGGATCTCCATTGCTGTGTTGTTGTTCACTTTCTGCTCGATGCGTCGCTGTCCAGTCGTCGTGCCGCCGTTCGCTTGGCGCTCGATTGCATCTCCATTGTTTTGTTGTAGCGTTTAGGAGAGGAAGGGAATTGTTGCGTTGCACTTTGTAGGAGGAAAAAAATTTTATTGTACTGCTGTGCTGCAGCTTTTAAGAAAGAAAGTAATATAATATATATTATATTATTTATAAATCATTGTTTTAATTGAATTCTACAGCTAGGTATTAGGGGTTTCAATTTAAGATTTTAATTAGGAATTAATTTTAATTATTTAATAATTATATAATATGCTCTTTTTTTTCTTTTTTAATTTTGTAGTTGAAAATTGAAATTAAGGATCAATTTTAAGTATGTCTTGGAATTGTTAAATTCAATTAAGAGCAATTCAAGTGCATTTTCATTTATTCTACTTGATTATTCTATTGTAATATTTGAAATTATTTTTTTTTTTCTTGAGAAGCAAACTCTTATGAGTTAAGTTTACAAGCCGAATTTAATGATTTTCCACAAGTTGGGTTTGACAACTTTGCTATGATCTAACTTTTCATGGAATTGACTATGAATATGGGCAAATACAACACATCCTAACACTCGACAATAAAGACCAGATAGAACAGGAACAAAGGGAAAGAAGGAGATATGAACTCAATGGGTCTCAAACTATCATGGACTCAGGAGGTTAGTCAATTAAGAGAGGACAACCTCTCCCCAAAACATAGAGATTGATCGACACTTTATTAAAGAAAAATTGGATAGTGGTCTTATCACTACTTCATATGTTCCATCTAGGCTTTAGCTAGCAGATTTGTTTCCAAGAGGTCTTTCAACTGCGCAATTTCATGATCTCTTATGCAAGCTGGGAATGATAGATAACCATTCACTAGATTGATGGGGAGTGTTGTTAATAGGACATTAAATATTCTACTAGAGGTTTTTAGAAGTTGTTAGAAGCTGGTAGAAGGTTCTAGAGCTCTTTTTTAATTGTTACTTTAGGGTTGGAGTTCTCTATAGATAGATAAATGTTGGTGTGCTGATTCATATGAATCAATTTGAATGAAATTCTTCTTTCTTTCATATTAATTCTTTCAAGTCAAATGTTCCTTTAAAGAAACTGGATCTCCAACTCAACGAAGAGAGTCAACAAGAGACTTAATATGAGAAAGAAGCTTAGTAACCATGCAATTACTGAAAGAAGAATGATGTAACTCAAAGTGCTACTATCTAGCCTTTCTCCTAGTCTGATGAAGAAAATAGGCATGCATTCCATATTGAATCGACAAAAAGATGTTATCCATTATTAGAGAATATACAAGAGTTAGTGAACCTCTTAAAGAACCCATGTATATATGGACTGAGGAGCACTGCATGAAGAAAGGCGATTGGTTTTTAAAAGTTTGCAACTGTCAATCAACGAAGACAACATAAAAATGTTTTGAAACTATAAGCAAACTAAACATTATAAGCTCAGATATGAGGTGGAAGCTTATAAAAGGTTCTATATGTATTAGTGTATAATATCTTGTGTAATATATCCGTGGTAAAGGATAGCTAAAATATTTGGTAAGATTTTCAGAACAATTGACTTATTCTATAGGGAAAAAGAAAATTAATCAATTCTGAACTGGATACTTTATCTGCTTCAGGATATGCTGAATCTTAGAGCTACACTTCCTATTGCAGCTCTGAAGGGTGATATATTGCAATTGATGAAGGAACATGATGTTCTTGTTGTTTGTGGGGAAACAGGCTCAGGAAAAACAACTCAGGTGACAGATTTCGAGTATAATTTGTGATATTTTTCCTCCTGTATTTTCTAAACGTCTTGTTTTCTATCATTTGTGCATGCACAGTTTCCTTTCTGACTGCCATTTAATGTAGGTTCCACAATTTATATTGGATGACATGATTGAGTCAGGACATGGTGGATACTGTAATATAATTTGCACACAACCACGGAGAATAGCGGTAGGTAATAGATGTTGTTCTTGCATATTTGTCAATATATACAACATCTACAATAGTTTTCAGCTGTAATCTGTACAGTCGTCTGTCCCATATTTTTGATGGACTAGTTATTTTTACTCATTACATTGGTTTCCTTCCTTACGTGCATGTGAGGGCAAGTTTTTCCTAGTCATCAAGGTTTGACGAAGAATACTGCTTTTTTAATTTTCTTACTGACTGTACACTTGCACTGGATGAAGCTGCCAAACTGAAACTAAAAAAATAATTTTGGATTGGTTGCATAATCTAGAAACTTAGTGAATACTCATGAATTTAATGTATGTTTTTCTGCATTCTATTACCTTTGGTTTTTGTTTTATGCCTTATGTTTTAGGCTATTTCTGTGGCTGAAAGGGTTGCTGATGAGCGATGTGAACCTTCACCAGGTTCACATGGTTCTTTGATTGGTTATCAAGTTCGTCTTGACAGTGCCAGGTACTCATTTGTCATTTAAAGACTTCAATTTTGCAGGAACATGCTTAAGTGCAAATTGCTTTACAAATGTTCTCTCTCTCTCTCTCTCTCTCTCTATATATATATATATATATATATATGTATATGTATATGTGTGAATATATACAATTTTCATTGACTGGGGAATTAGTAATGACACATTCATTGGGTACATGCATGGTTATCAAACTTGCAATTCAACTCGTAGAAGTAGAATCATCCGAGTTTGCATTCCCACACCTAGCTCCTGAGAGTTGACTTTTGGAGCAGGTTCGTTAGACTCACGGTGAACTCGACTAAACTTGCGATCTAGCAACTGAGTTGGTGATTCATTAGGCTGTCATTTTGCTTACAAATATGTCCTGTAGGGGTATTTGATATTTGATACACAAACACAATCTTTTCTTTATATTTGATACACGAACAAATCTTTTCTGTTTCTTTGATATGAAAAGTCTTACATGTAGGCAAATGAAATTTTGAAGGAGCCATTTACATGAAAATTTTAATCAGTGACCTGTCCACCAAAACACTCCTTTGAAGGACCAATTTAGGTATTTACTATTTGTTCCTCTTTTAATCCTATTGAACAAAAATCTTCATTTTCTTTATTTTTTAATTGAATAAATATCCAATTTGGTTCCTTAGAGATTAAGGCGTGGCTGTTGTATTATTTTTTTTTATGTGAATCAGTCCTTCTAATTTTTTCTTTCGTCTATTTGAATGCCAGTGTCATTTTTCACTTCTATATGACTTCGATATGGCTCGTAGGTGTGAGACACAGTGAGATGAGAGTTAAATGCTCGCAAATGGGTCATTGAATATGTACTAGTTTACATCTAAATTCTTCTAGTGCACAAGAAATACAATTCATAATTTCATTCTATACAACTCTTCCATGTTAGCAAAAATAAAGGAATCAATGAGTAAAAACACAAAAAACCTAAATCAACACACAGCAGAATAATTTCATACCATACAGACCTTGCATGTTAGCAGCAATGGGCATTGGGATGAACCAACCATACCCAAAAAAAGAAACTTAAAGCCATAAAGTTTCTCTCCATCAACCTATGCAGCCAATAATTTTTAATCTAAACAAAACCTAGCAGCCTGATACACACCATCACAACATAACCTTTTCCACCACTTCCAACACAAACTCAAATGACCCCCAATCCTAGCTTCCAAATCTCTACAATTGTCACCAACCCCACACCCACAACACGATATCTCCAAAATAAGCACTTTTCGACAACCCAACAACACAAAACAGACTACTGTCAAAAGCCATGAAGAATCAAAACATTTTCCCCACATTTACTTTTTTTTTTCTCTTCACAGCATGCAAAAAAAAAAACCTTTGTTTTCCTTTTAGTATATCGTTTGTGTGCTATGTTCTCAAATTGAACAACCCCAGAGGAGCAGTAGAGGTAAAAAGTGATGAGGAATTTTGGTGTACAAAGTGATTAGGAATTTCGGTGTACGTCAATGGTTCTTTGAAAAGATTTTAAAATGTGTCGGAAAGACTTAGAGGCAAAGTGATGAATTATTCAAGGACCCATTTACATGTATTTAAGTCTCATTTCGATGTATCTTACACATAGCAGCCATGCAATAGCCACATAGGAGTGAAAAATCTTCCACTGGCATTTAACTGCTATGTGGACTTCTGTTAAATGTCCCACTAGGGGAAAGACTTAGATGCACTATGGAAAATGTTTTAAGGACCCATATGCATGAAAATATTATTAAGGGACCTATCATCCAACACCTAAGGTACCAAATTGAGTATTTACTCTTTTTTTTTGGTTCCTGGTTCCTAACACTTCCTCCTCTAATTTTTCATGAAAGAAGGCATTTTTAGCATATAATTGATGCATTTGTTGACCAAAATGTACGTCCGAGAGGATGATCTGTACTGTATTCATGTTGTCAGTGCAATTGTCTCGTCATTATCAACCTCATTTGTTGGGGTGTATCCTTTTGCTAACAATCTTTGCTTATATTGGTCAAATGTACCATTGATTGATATTTCGCTCTGTATATCGGTTTGCAATCTGTTTTCTTTTTACTTCGGATATTTCTATGATCTTCCAAGTCTCATTCTTTTTCATTCATCTCTTCAATCTTGTCTTCAATCCAGTTCTTATCCTTTAAGGCTTATTTTACTGACGTAAATAGATGTAATGAAACTTTAGTGCTGCATAGAATGTTGCTCGGTAAAACATTGAGATTTAGGATACTTGACACTGGGATCTTTTCTCTTTTTCTCAAGGGAATGGGTAAATCAAGAATATTTAAGGATTTTTTGAGTATGACTACTTGGATGTAGTTCAGATGATTGGACTAGGTCGGGTTTTTTTTTTTCTGCACTGATGCTTCAGATGCATTGAGATTCTGTTTTTGATGCTGGTACTGGTTTAGGTGCCTTATGATTAAAAGAACATGTTCTAGAAAATGTTGTTTTTTGCACAAGTGGAATGGATAGTAACTCAAAGAGGCTCATCGAATAGGACCATGAGTTGTTATCATAAGCAAGTGAAGTGGCCTTGTTATACTCATATTGCTTGCTTTGTTATCTTCATTCATTTAGAATTTGGACCTTGAATTATTAAATATTTTTATAATAGTTGAGGATATTTATCAATACAAACCAGCATCCACTATCCGGTACCTTGGACTTATGAAATTGAATGCTGATGCTTCTTTTTTTTCACCCTTCACATGTCCCATGATCCATGGCACCAAACTGATGCTTTTCTTTCTGTTATGTTTCTTAACTGTAAGTATTAAGTCCTTGACTGTTTATTTTCTTGTTAGGAATGAGAAAACAAGGCTTCTGTTTTGTACAACAGGCATTGTTCTAAGAAAATTGATGGTATGTTATTTTTGTTTTAATAGTATAACAGTTCTATATCTCTTGTTGTCTTCAACTTTATATATGCATCATTTGATTGATAACTATTATCACATTAAATGATATAACAAGGTTAACATAATATTTTTAAGACAATAAAACTTTTTTTTTTTTTAATTCGGAATGTTATATTCACACATCTCCCATGAGTACACTTTTGTGGAAAACGTAGGTAAAAGTCATTTCTTGGAAAATAGGTTTCTTGAGAATATTATTTTTTAAATAATAAACCAAACATGAGAAATATACATTCCTAAATTCAGATTAATTAGAAACTAATAAATCTTCATGTATCAAAAGTTCCCGAATAAGAAACACGCAGCAACAACCAATTATAAACTTTTCTTGAGCAGGTGGAACAACAATTCATATATTAAATTCTAAAGCTACCATCTCATCAAGTATTGACGGTTTCCACCCAGAATGCAATATTGCTTCTTGAGTATTCTTAGGAATGGTAACTGATTATAAAATAGAAACAAAGTTATGGTTGGCAGCTGATAAGTGGTGGTAACTGAGAAATTTATGTATAGGATGAGCATTGAGACTGAAATGTTTACTATCAGGTGGAGCTGCAGTTTGAGAAGAGATTGGTGTAGGATATGAAATATCTTGTCCTTGACAATGCTAAATGTCTGAATAGTTTTATTATCGTTTTTCTTTTGTATTAGTTTTTCCATACCTTAGTCTTTTGATATTCTTGATTTTTTATCGGAGAGAAGTTATTTTAAATTTGATGAGATCTTAACTGTGTAACACTATCCTAGAAGCTTTTAAAAGAGATAGTTCACTATTTACTTTCTTGACATTGCTTCATTATAGGACATCTGGACTAGGCCATCCATATTATTTTTATACGAGACAATTTAATTATTACTCTCTCTCTGGTTAACACACATTATAGAAGAAATTGATGGTCCGTTTTATTAGTTATTTCATTAAAACATTATATTTCATTTCCTTGCCTCTTTTAAATAGTATGAATGTGTGTTTTTCATTAAAGAGTAATACGAAGGAAGTCATCAATAATGAGAGTAAATTTGATATATTGGTAAGCATTTCTTAAGAAAATGAACAAAATCAGTTGAATTAATTACTTTTATTTGTTTATGTGGTTCTGCTAGAAGGGTCTTACATTAAGGATCAGAGGAATTTTCCCATAAATGTAACTATACGGTATTTAAATCATTCTTAAGTTTTATTTTATTAATTTTTAATTTATTGTTTACCTTGTTGATATTCTAGGGGGATCGAAGCTTGTCAGGCATTACTCATATCATCGTTGATGAAGTTCATGAGAGGTCCTTGTTGGTGAGTTGAATCAATTAATTTGCTATAGACAAGCTTTTGTAAAGTTTACATTGAATATAGTTCACATTATTTATACCTGGGCTGATTGGTTGTGTGAAAGTTCTCTCTAAGATGACTTTGATCACCAATCATTTGCAGCTTACTCTGATAGTATAAAAATAGAGGCAAGAAAGACAACAAATTTGTTTTGCACCAAAGCATGCAAGCTTATCAACACAATGATTCCCTTCTCTATAAATATGAGAAACATGAAATCTCATTTTTAAATTTAAATTTCATATTGAGCCATCTAGATTGAAGGAGACTTTATTTTTCTAGTAGAAGAAAGGGGGTGAAAAGGATGAAAGCCTGGACTATTGGACCATTGAGGCTTCAATATATCATAAACCAACCATCTCAAAAGCTTAAGCTGTTATGTAAAGATACATGAATTGTTTTATATCATATTTTCAGTACCATGCATAAATATTTAGGGTTATTATCCGCCAATCATGACATTTTAGGGGTCCAGTGTTGTAAAATGGTATTATAGGAATTGTGTATAAATTTTTAATAATCTACCATGTTCGCATAATTTGTTTAATTAAATATATGAATTGTACATTATAATTTAACTTTATATTTTCCTTAAATAAATTGATCTAGCTCTGTCCTTAGTTGACAAATATATTACCATTTCAAATCAAAGCTTACAAATATGTTTGTTATTGTCTAATATACTAAATTTTAATTCCTTAATAATAAGTTATGGTTTATATTTTTACTTTGGTAAAAAAGTGAACACATTAAATTATAATCTTGTGTTCATTATATGTTGCAGTATAAAGTTAATTGAAAACTTAAAATGAATTTATACAACACTGAAAAAACTAATAATCAAGCACAGAACAATATTTTGTATTCTCATCTCGTTTGAATTCGAATAAAAGGGGGCATAAAACAATACACGCATTTAAATCCTTTTATGAAAATTTAATAAAATAATATTGAAAAGAAAATTACTTTTGTTAGATATTGTTAATGTATAATGGAGAATGTCCATTTGGTGTGCCTGCTTTACTGTTCAACAAATATGAGTATTACAAATATTATATATTATCCTTCAACTGCTCAGTGAAACAATACATCTACAAATTCACACTATTCAATTTCAACAATTTGTTTTTTCCAAACTTAATGCACCACATTATTCATTTCAATCCAACAAAATTTACCATTGCCATCCTTCATCCTTTGCCGTCTCCTTATTGTGAGTCTCCTAACCACGGTGAATATTAGTTATGATCTCTCCAAGAAATCTATCAGTAGCAAAAAAGGTATTAAAGAAACGAATAAAGTAGATGTTGGAATTTTCAACTTTTTTTGTGGTGTTTGAAGTATTATTTGTCCTCTGTTTCTGCAATAGTCTATCTTTCTAATCTTATATTTTTAAACATATAAATGTCATGTATTTTCCTTTTCATGTTTTACAGGGTGATTTTCTTCTAATTGTCCTAAAGAATCTAATTGAGAAGCAGTCAAGCAAAGGCTTTAGAAAACTGAAGATCATTCTAATGTATGCAAATTTGTGTTTTATATTGTTACAGGAATTAACGGACTAAACTATCTTATATTAATTTGCTTTGAGCCTAAATTTTTCTGTCATATATGCAACTATAATGATCAGGTCTGCAACTGTTGATTCAAGTTTATTTTCAAGATACTTCAGCAATTGCCCTGTAGTTACTGCTGAAGGCAGGACTCATCCAGTGACAACATACTTTCTTGAGGATATATATGACAAGATTGAGTATCGACTTACTTCAGATTCTGCAGCTTCTTTAACAAATGGGGCATTTCCCGGACGACAGGTAATCTCTGATCAGCTTTAGTTACTGTTGGATGTCTATGACTGTGATTTAATCCCTATATTATATATTCTTTATACTTTTTATTATTTGCAGCATACACTGTCTGAATTATATTTTAGTACGAATTTTCCTTCCTCTTATTCGTGAAGCATTGTAATCTAGATTTTGCAGAGAGATGTTGTGACAAAGAGCAGGGGTAGGAAGAATCTAGTCTTATCTGCTTGGGGTGATGAGTCTCTGCTTTCTGAAGGACAAGTTAATCCATACTTTGTTCCAAGTTGTTATGAGTTTTACAGTGAACAAACTCAACAAAATATGGTAAATCATTTTTGAGCTGTGAATCTGTATAGTATTTGAAAACGGCACGCTGATTTGACCCTTCAATATTTTTTCATCCAGAAAAGATTGAATGAAGATGTTATTGATTATGAACTGCTTGAAGATCTAATATGTTTCGTTGATGAAACCTGTAGTGAGGGTGCCATCCTTGTATTCCTACCTGTAAGACTACTTGGTTATGCATTGAGTTGATATGTTTACCTGTACTTTTTTAGTGCAAATAGTTATATTTTTTCTTATAACTTGTCTTGATAGGGAATGTCGGAAATAAACTATTTACATGATAAGTTGGTTGCATCTAGACAATTTGGTGGGCCATCTTCTGAATGGATTATTCCTTTGCATTCAACGGTTGCGTCAAGTGAACAGAAAAGGGTGTTTTTACGCCCTCCAGGAAATATACGTAAGGTAAGTTTTATCTGCAATATGTTTATCATCCTGTATTTGTATTGTTAGATGTGTTAGTTATATTTCATTTAGAGTGCATTAGAGATGTTCATGTAAAACATTTAGTTATTCAATTGGATGTTAGCTTTTTTGTTATGTTTGTGTAACCTCTTTTGAGCTTATATATGCCCAGCTTGTGTACTCTTTCTGATTAAGTGAAATAATATTCAGTTATGCTTTTGTTAAGTTTTTCTCTGCCTTTTCTTCATATCAAAATTCTGATAGAGTGTAACTGTTCATTTAGTTTGTAAATGACTGCTGAGTCAGCATTCTATAACTGTTCAGTTAGTTCATTTTATTTTCAATAAACTAGATATCTCTCTGTTTCTCTGTCTCTTTCTCTCAGCTACTTTCTGAAATCAAGAAAAGTAATTCCATAGTTATTCCTTACTGCCTTCGTATTTGTTCGCATTTTGTTCTCTCCTAGGTTGTTATAGCAACAAATATAGCAGAGACAAGCATAACAATAGATGATGTTATATATGTAATTGATTGTGGAAAGCATAAAGAGAATCGCTACAATCCTCAAAAGGTATGGTTTCTTTCTTCTACTCAATGAGGCAATTTTGTAAAATAAATTTGTTTATAGATATGGTTTGATTGTATTTATGGTTGATAATAGAAATTGTCTAGCATGGTAGAAGATTGGATTTCGCAAGCAAATGCAATGCAACGACGTGGTAGAGCTGGGCGTGTAAAACCTGGCATTTGCTTTTGCTTATACACTCGTCATAGATTTGAAAAGCTCATGCGTCCATATCAGGTATTTAACTTAATATGAAATGCTTAAAATTTCAAAGGATACCCAAAGGTGCATTTAGTCTGTCTTTTGTCATGAAAGTATATACCTTTCTTAAAATATATATATTCATTTTCATATTTTCCTTTGTAAATCCTTGAAAGCATTAAATAAAAGTGTATCCTATGGGATTAGTAAATAAAAGAAGAATTATATGATGTTGTGTGTAGTGAAAACCACATAGTATCTATTTATACTAATTTCCATAATCAAATACTAATAATGATCCTAATTTCCTCGAATCTGTAAGAGCTAATAGTATTTGATTATTAGTTAATGACTAATTACATTCTAACACTCTTGCTCAAGCGGAAGCCTATATGTCATACGCACCAAGTTTATTACAAATCTAGTCAATCTGAGGACCTCTAAGGGTCTTGGTGAATAAGTAAGCCAACTGGTTACTAGAATTGAGAAAATCAGTTGTTATTTCTCTAGAGAGCACTTTTATTCTAACAAAGTGACAATCAATCTCTATGTGTTTGGTGGCCTAAGAAGGGTTTCACTGGTGGCCTGAGATTTAACAATATAGTTGTGAGGATAAAATTCAAAATAAGCACCATTATCAAGGGCGAGTTTATTGACACTCGGAAGATTTTTGGTAATGGAGGGGACAAGCAATGTGTTGTGGACATATAGAGAAATTTGAGTTGGTAGGATTTCTAAAACAAGTAGAACTAGAACCAAGAACTTGCAAGCTTTCATTGTTGCCTATGTAAATTTGATCTAGGCCTTCAAAAGGCTAGAATTGTTGAATATTTGAAGAGTCTCCTGTATCATGGAAAGAGGTGCTAGAATTAGGGATCTAAGTAGTGGCATGGTCCGAAGTGGACATATTGGCTAGCATAACACATGGCACATTAGAAGCAGGACCTTCATAAGCAGGTTGAGTGGCCAAAATAGGAGACTGGGGCTAAGGTTTGGAGGTTGTTGGAGGGACATGCAAAGGTTGATTGGTGGTCAAATCATAAAGAACCAAAGATTCAAGTGGTTAAACAGACGAATGAAAATGGTAAAAGCATACGTTAGCAGTGTGATTGTATTTTAGGTTTATATGACACTTGAAGTTAGCAAATCGACCTCCACAACCATGATCATGACTACCGCAGGCACCACCATGTATAGAGAAGCTTGATGTGTGTCCTAGAAATCCCGAAGACGTGGATGTTTGAAGACATGGATGTTCAGAAGCGACCAAGTAGTGCTCAGAATAAGAGAAGAAGTTCTTCTTATGCCGAGTGGTGCGTGACTCGTTACCAAGAAGGAGAGCCTCATCCTCAATGATCAAGGTGTTTCGTACTTACTTTTAATGACAAAATTGATTACAACATATTCTTGTAGAAGACCTTCAAAAATAGCATCAATTTATTCATCAAAATTTAGTGGACAATCAATGCTTACAAGTTCATCAACAATTGACTTAATTTGGCCCATGAACTCTTGCATAGACTTGTTCTCAAGCAACTAGGCACGAAGATCAATGCAAAGTTGGCGCCCAGTGGGTTTTCTTTGGGTAAAAAAAGGATCATAAATATGCTCCCATGTCTGATAAGAGTCAAATGCTCCAAGAACTCAAGATAGAATGTTCTTGGATAGTGTGGATTGCAACCAAGCAAGTAAAACTTGGTCCGGGATCTCCCATTTTTCATATGCAAGGTTAATAGTCCTAGATTCCCAGTCTTCTTCTATGAGAAACCGTGGATGGATAACTAGTTTGACAACAAAATGGTGGAATCTATGAGCCTTAGTCACAGGGTCAAACTCCTAACGTAGGTTATTGGAGTCATCCAGTTTTTTGACTGTGGAATTTTGAAAAAAACTGGGAGGGGGATGGGAGGGAATTTGGATTAACCAATGTGGATCCACAACTGGCTCTTGATACCATATTAGAATTGAAGAAAGAGATGAATTTGGAATACACGAATGGTTAATCTTTTGACAGTTATAATCTATGAAACCCGGACACTCATATCAATGGTGTGTCCCATGTCTGACACATGTTAGTAAAATGTCCAATTTGAAAGACATTTTTTTGTCTTTGACATGATTTTGACATGACTCCAACACAATGTTAATGACCACAAATTTAATGATTTTCTAAAAAGCTCATAAACTTGTAAACTTATCACTTAAATTTCTATTATGATTATAAAAATAAGGAAAAAAATCTTATAGGATCATTATTTTTCACTTTTTTGGATGTTAGATAGATAGATTAGATTCATTTTTGTGTTAGTTGACAATGTATTAATTTAAAAATTAGCACAGGTTATGTATATAGAGCTCCCAATTTCGTGGTCCCTAATATCTTCTCTCGCATTCGTGTGTGTGTGTGTGGAGGATGTGCTACTCATGATGAGCAAGACAATTCTTAGATACAAGAAGAGACGAGAAGAAAAATTAGCACAGGTTATGTATATAGAGCTCCAATTTCGTGGTCCCTAATATCTTCTCTCGCATTCTCCCCACTTTTGGTTTGTGTCTAGCTTCTATTTAGAGTCTGAGAAAAGTGGTTGTCATTTAAGTGCATCCACTCAGCACCTCATAAAACGCTCAGCAGATTAAGTTTCTTTATGCTAATGACTTCTTTCTGATTCACTGATTGGTTTGTCATCTTCTGTGTAAGAAAATAAAGTATTATTTTATTGCTAACAATCACACTGATTACATTATCATCATCTCTATTTGTAATAATCAAAACCTTTGAAAAAAAGAAATAGAAATATGCTGAAATGAATGGGAAGATATTTTTTTACTAAATACTATGGTGATATTGAGAATATTTTTTATCCTAATAATCTATTGTTTACGACAGATTTTTTCCTGATCACTATGTTGATATTAAGAATATTATCCTAATTATTTGTTATTTGCTATACATGGATGTATGTATGTATATGTATATTATTGTCCTATGTTTTTATTATATTCTGCTTGTGAAGGTTCCAGAGATGCTTCGGATGCCATTAGTGGAATTGTGCTTGCAGATTAAGTTACTGTCTTTTGGATATATCAAACCATTTTTGTTGGAGGTAAACTCTTTTATTCTAAGACAAACCTGATCAGATTATCTGGACAGTTTTCTTCAATACATTTCCATTACAGGCATTGGAACCTCCCAAGGTTGAAGCAATGGATTCAGCAATATCTTTGTTGTACGAGGTAATTTATGGTTTTTTCTTACTGTGTCACTGATTTCATTATATGTGCAAAAAAAGTGAAAAATAATACATAGTTTATTTTAAAGCCAAACTGGCTAGGTTGCAGTCGCATTAATGGCAGAATATCATATTTATTTGTTCAACATTCGGCATGGCTAATACTGTTCTTGTCCATTAAGGAATGGCAGATTTTATAGATGCCTTATACATTTTAGGTATGCTGCAAATGACTGATTTAGTTTGGAGTCCTAACCTTTTTTTTTTAAATAAAAAAATCTCATGTTAGGCATCACTGTGATCCTTGGCATCTTAGCTAGGCTAACATTCCAAAGACATCTATCATTTGCCAATCACATAAAAATATTATTAAAAACAAAACGAAAGATACAAAGAACTCACGGGGGAACCCAACCAAAACCCATGAACAAGAAACAAGCCAGCTATAAAGCTATACACTGGCTAAGAAGCCTTGTACACAGGAAAAAGAAACCTATTATGATAAAAGTACAAACTTATAACAATTGGCATAACCATATACCAGTTAAACACTTCTCTAGAAGACAGGCCTAAACTTGCCAACTTATCGGCACAATGATTTTCTTCTCAAAAAATATGTGACACCTTATCATCAATATCTCTACAAAACTTAATGCATTTCCTGCAATGACCTCTAATAGACCACGGTACAACTTCGAACTAGTCTTCTAAATTTGACTCTTCTAGCATATTTGATGGCATGGATGGCTCCCATGAACTCAGCAAAAAGGGCATTCTGAACTCCAAGAAATGCAGAGAAACTCCCAATGTGTTCTCATCCTAGTTGGGTTTTCATTCACTTGAAAGAATTAATATGAAAGAAAGAAGATTTTTATTCAAATAGATTCATTTGAAACAGTCTCTATTATAAGAACTCTAACCCTAAAGTAATAATTACAAAGAGATCTTTAGAATCTTCTAATAACTTATATTACCTTCTAGAAATACATTTAATTTTCAACCAACTTCTAATAATGCATTTAATATCCTACTTTTAAAATACATTCTATATAGTGAAGCTTTTGCATACCTAGTTTTTGTAGCTAGTTTTTGCCTTATTTTCTTTTTATTATATAAATTTAAGAATTTTGTTGTAGATTGATGCATATTGCGTTTTTGTATAGTGATTCATATTTCTTTCCCTAGTATTTTTCTTTCCCTAGAAGCATATGTGCCCAATCCTACAATCATGTGTTTGGAAATACTTGTGCAATCATATCCTTTTTCTAGCAGTACATAATATGATAGATCGAAATGTTTTCTGATCTTTGTATGCGTTTGCTTTCATTGAAACAACACTGTTTTAGGTTGGTGCTCTTGAAGGGGATGAAGAACTCACACCTCTTGGTCATCATCTAGCAAAACTACCTGTGGATGTATTAATTGGGAAGGTGTTCACCAAATTTACCTTTCCTCTTTTCTTAAAATGTTTAAATTCAAAATTTGTTTTTCAATGTAGTTATATCTTAAGAATTTGTCAATTATTATATTGTGCTTTTCTTTGTTTTCATCATTTTAAGATGATAAAGATTCCAAGAAAATGAGAGAAAGGGATGTGTATGAAACAAGAGGAGAATTTTTTTGAATGTGCTTGAGAGTATTTCTCCACTATGCTAATTGATTACAAGGTGCAGGTGGGTGTTGGTAGTATCTAGTGCATAGGCTATATGTGCTGATGCTGGCAGCAGCGCATGGTGTTTTTGTAGGTGACAGGACTCTTGGTGTTGTGATGACCGATGTGGGGCACACCTTTCTAATCCATCACTATCTTCAAGGATAGTGGTGGCTGTGAAAGCAAAGCCCCTAGATTAGGAGCTCTAATACAAGCTTGAATAATGAGAGGAAATAAAGAAGTATATTATTAATACTATTAATATCATTACATTCTCAGCTGCTCTATTTGTAACAATTACACTCTTAAATAAGGAAAATAAATCCTATTAGAGTGAATTTGAAAAATATATTTTATTCTAACTAATAAGGAGATATTAGACATCTTTATTCTAATAATCCCTTGATGACAGACACTTTAGAAAGAATCGTCAGCCTCACGATCTAATCAGTGGAAATCTTCCTTGAAGCTTCCATACGTCGATCCACCTGTGGAAATCAATGAACTCTCGCAGTGGAAGACTTTATCAAAGACGTCATCCTCGAATCTCAATGACATTATGTGAAACACTCTCGCATTCTAGTTGGAACACCTCGGTTTCAGAAACCTAGGAGGTGAAACCTCGTTTAGAAAGTGAGCTTTGACAAATGGGGGATAAACCACTCTCTATTCATCAAAATCTATCAATAAAAATAAGAACTTCCTTTTTATAAGATAAAGGCAGTCGTGCCCTAACCCTAACAAAGAGACGGAAAGGCAGTAGCCGTGTAAGAGAACTAATGGAACTTCCTAACAAAGAAGAGAGGTAGTGCTCCTTTGTGAGGAAGGAACCCTAGAACCCTAACCCTAGCGAGAGAACAACCCCTTTGATCTCGAGTTGTGCAGCTTGAAGAGCCGGAAACACTTGGGACGTTGTTGATCACCTAGGCGTTGATTGGCATGCTTCTTTACTGACCAAAGAAAAAGATGCGTGACGTGTTGGACAATGATTTGGGATGCTGGAAGACGCTGGAATCTTAGCCCAACAGGAAAAGCATCCCTGCTTGGTCCATGCAGCCACAATTAAGAGAGTGCTCTTCCCCCACGTGTTGTAGTCTAGTCTTCCACTTGATGTGTTGCTGGAAACATGATCTTTGGGCCCAAACCATAATGCATGTTGAAAGCTTTGTTTGTGTGCGCATTGTTGGCCCAAATAAATGCAAGGAAATAAAAGTGGACCAAAATACAAGCCCAAGAAAATTACTAATTACACCACAAAACACTATACCTATACATTTATCTAAGTATTTAAAAACATGGAAATACCAATGGGCCTAGTCATTGGCATTGAAAGCCTTGTAGGGTGATTTCTATCGTCCTCTCCATCTTGAAAAGGATCTGACCTGAGATAAAGATGGTTACACTTTAAGGCCCACATCATTGAAAGCTTTGTTCCTCCTGGATCAAAATTACGTCTTCAATAGTCATTAAACAAAATTTCATTTTATTTTTGGACACCATGCAGATTATTTGTACTTGAGATGCGTAAAGATGGGCTTTTAATTTTGGAAGAATTTTGTACGAGACCCACTTTACAGAAGTACTGATTTACACTTGATAAGAAAATGGTAATTTTAACTCAATGTATTTTAACTCGAAATAATTGAAGAAAATGGACTCAAGGTTTTTAAAAGGAATTAAGACAAGAATTAATGAAAAATGAAGGAGAATTTAAAGATGGGATTACTCCCTTTTGAAACTTGATCTCCTTTTCTTTTAATTTTCTCTCAAGCTCCTCCTCTTGTCTTATTCTCTCTTTTTCTTTATTTTTCGTCCTCTTTTGCTTTCTTCTGCAACTCTATTGCTCTTATTTCTAGATGTGTTTCTTCCTTTTTACTTCTTTCAATCTTTTTTTTCTCCTTATCCCTCAAGAGCTTTAAAACACTTTCTTTAAACTCCTTTTCTCTACAAAATAACTCTTTCTCACTTTTAATTAAGTCTACCCATTTCCTCGATTTCTCTCATCTCCCGTTTCAGCTCTTGGTTTCTCTCAAAAGGTGGAACAAATTTTCTTCTTATGCATGCCCTCAACTCATACAATCTCTAATGGACAATGTTCTACCACTTCTTACACTATATTGTCTTTGCTGCCACCATTCATATGCATGCCCTATGAACCTAGAAGCGCACAAACTGACTATATGATATTTACTACACTTTACAATGAATGGATGCAGCCTTTCAACCTTCTTCTCCTAGGCTAGGTGTGACATTGCATCAACTTTTCTACCAAAATGTGGAATGTCATTCTCAGCTCTCATATGTTGAACAACAGTGGTCAAAAAATTCTGGGGGGAGAAGGTAGGGAATTGTAATTGGAGTGGCTATCTATTGTGGACCATGAACAAGCTCTTGACACCATAATAGACTTTGGTGAGGATGATGGAAAGAATAATAATACAAGATAGTAAAATGCAGTTGTGTGACCGGAAAGATATAGGTTGTACTATCAGTCTGAAAAGATAAAAATTACAATTTTGTTCTATTGCATAACATATAAAGGACCAAGAAAAGTTACATACCAATGGAGAGAGGTTACAGACAGTTACAAACCAGTGTAGCTTCCTAGAACTACAATTAGTCTAGAAAATAAAACACAGCTGTAAAATAATTAAAACAAACTACAGAAACATATTGTTAGAAGGTGAACTTTAAGCCTATCTTAACCCCACAAAACCGGCTTGTTAGATGAGGTTTGCACCCCACTTATATACTATGAAATTGGCTTATCTCTAGAAACAACTTTTGTTGTGATTCACCATATGAGTCAACAAGTGTTTGTTCAAATTTTGTAGAAAAACTTTGTTTATTCTAAAAATCACAAAGATATCATTAACATATTTGGTTTCAATATTTCTTTTCGCTATATTTTAGTTTCATTTTTTTTTCAAAAGGAATTTCTTTCAAAAGTTTCATATAATATTAGTCTCATTTTTTACATATGTAACAGAAAAGGTAGGTGTCATAGAAAAACTATTCTAACAAATTCGATGTGAGACTTCCAACACACCCCCCTCTCACGCTGAGGTATATACATCTCGTGCGTGAAACTAGAAATTAATAGGTGGTCTGTTAGCGGCACGATAGCGGGTGGAACAGAATGTTCAAGAAATCGCGCTAGGATAGACTTTTTAAACAATGGCTCTGATACCATGTTAGAAGGTAGACTTTAAGCCTAACTCAACCCACAAAACTGGTTTGTTAGATGAGGTTTGCACTTCACTTGTATACTATAAAATTGTCTTATTTCTAGTCGAAGTGGGACTTCCAACACATATAACACTATAGATGAACAAATAACACTAATACATCTAAAGCATGATGTTTTATTAGTAAACATATATCATGGTCAAAATATGTAATATAAATAACTTAGGAATGGTAATAATAATGAATATATAGCATTAAAAGTCATAAAGATTGTTTATGGCATAATATGTAATAAACAAAATAAAGCATAATATATATAATAATATAAACAAAAGCAAAATTAAATTAAAATACAGAAGTCACTTGAAATTTTTATTTCTTGTTTGTAAGATCTTTATTGTTTATGCTAAAATAAGACTCTTCTCCTTAATTGACATTATGTCTGGTAAATGATAATACCATATATCAAATTTACTGAAAATGTGGTGCTCGCTATGTCCATTTGTATGCTGCTCTTCTCTTCACTGATGTTGAGAAAAATCTGATATAAGGCACGCTGAACCATCCACGGAAGGAATTGTTTGTGTAATTGCAGATGCTTCTGTATGGTGCGATATTTGGTTGTTTGTCTCCTATTCTCTCTGTTGCTGCATTTCTGAGTTACAAGTCTCCATTTGTATATCCTAAGGACGAGGTATTCCATCTGTTCTTTCATAAAATTTTCCCAAGCTTTACTTCATATTAGATTTTAAATAAACTGCTATGCTATCTTCAGAGGCAAAATGTTGAAAGAGCAAAATTGACACTGTTGAATGATAAGATAGACGGGACTGGCAACACAAATGATATTGATCGACAATCTGATCACTTATTGATGATGACAGCTTATAAAAGGTGGCAGAGGATTTTTACTGAGGTCAGTATGTATTTGCAATTTCATTTTTATGCATCCTGTCAATAACTTTCATATCATTTTACCTTCGTAGCGTGGTTGAGGCACATACAATATAACTTTTAAGTTATATGTTACTTTTTTTAGTGCACAAACTAACAACACACATATAGCAACCCTATAAGAAGAAATGACTACAATTTTGTTGTTCTAAAACTCATGTTAGGCATCATTATGAATTTTAACATCTTAGCTATGCAGACAACCCAATAGGCATCTATCATTTGTCATGACATAAAAATTTATTAAACAAAAAGAAAAACAAAGAAACAAAAAACATAGTGTAACCAAACCAAACCCATGCCGAACAGATGAAACAACTTCGCAAAAAGCCTATACAAATTTGAATATGGGAAGAAGAATCCTATTATGAAAAAAATCTAAGCTTATCACAGGAGGAAAAATCGAGAACCATTTAAAACCTTCTCTGTTTTCCAGCCCTAAAGCTGTCAACTTGTCTACGCAGTGATTAACATCGCGAAAAATATTAGAAACTTTAAAATCCATGGATTTACACAATTGTAGCCATTTATGCCATCTTCCTCTATGTCTTTAAGGAACAATAGAAAGGGTTGTAAAAGCTAAACAGACCAAAGTAGAATCACATTCAATCGAAAGCTTTCTAAATTTCGCATTCCAAGTATATTCCATTGGGACTCCCATAGTTTCTGCATAAATAGTATTCTGAACTCCTAAAAAATATGAGAAACTACCAATATATTCTCCTCTATTAACCCTAAAAATACCAGCACAAGCAGCCATACCTGGAAATGACTACAGTTTAGGTTGCCAATAAATGGTATCTATTTGTGGGGTTAGGGAGGGAGGGTAGAGAACATGCTTGGATCACATACAATCAATTATCGTGATTATGAAAAGGATTTACTTATCTAGTGGTGGATCAAATACACTGTGTATATTTATCCATAGAAACTTACACATATGTGCATATTATTTTGAGTACGTTGTTTTTTCAGAACACAGGTTTAATTGCTTAATAATTTCAACCCTGCAGAAAGGAGCTAAAGCAGCACAGAAATTCTGCAGTTCAGTTTTTCTGAGCAGCTCCGTAATGTTTATGATAAGGTATTTTTCTTTCTATCTACATCTCATTCAAGTGACGAAAGAGGTTACTTCACATTTTCTTCTCCTGTATTCTTAACTTCTCCCCTTTTCTCTGTTAGGAGTGCAGTTCAGCTACCACTTCATATTGTTTCATCTGTTCTTTATCTCGATATTGATTGCTGTAGAATTATAGAAACTGAGAATTGAAAAAGAAAAAAGTTCTTTTACAGATTTTTTCTGAACCTCATGTAGGATTCAGGTAACTATAGTAGAGATTAGAAGAAGTTTGTGTAACTTCCTGTAACAGAATGGACACCTTACTACTAACTACAGCTAGCAAAGACTAGTCTAGTGATTAAAACTGAAGTTAAAACACTTGAGGTTAGAACTGAGTTTGTTGCTTAGATTGAAGAACTGAGCCTTTGTAAGAGGCTAGGTGGGAATGTCAGCAACTTGCTCTTGAGCAACAAGATCAACAATGAGAGACTTCTTGAGAACCCTCCGGAAAAAGAATATCTGGCTGCAAGTGCTTGCTCTGAGTGTAGCATGAGATTGTGACTCAGCAGCGATACTAAAATAGTCAATGTAGATAATAGGAGCTCAAACTGAAACCTTTAGCTCATGGAGAAGGGATTGAACCGAAATAACTTCAGAACAGGTCAAAGTAGTAGCCAAATTAATTTTCAAAATCTATTGCAAGCCTTTTAGTGAATCCTCTAACTGCTCCATCGGAGTTGCATTTAACCCAAACATTAATTGAAGGTCTCCAGCTAACTTGAATAATCTTGACAAATTTCCTAGGATGTTCAAATACAACAATGACTTTGGTTATAGCAAATTCCTTAATGTTATTTATGCCACCACCAGCTCAAATGCTACCTACAAGATTAGGTTTGCAAAAGTTTTATGCTTAATGTAATGATAATCTATCTTACAAAACCTCAGTTTATTTCTGCTGAACCATATTTTGTTAATAATACCAATCACAGCATCTTGGATAATAGTCCTGCCTGACTTGATCATTTCATCTCCTATTTGTAACAGAGCAAATAGATTTGAGAAAAGAGTGATCAATAGGAACCTGATAAAATGGAACTGCCAACTCAATATAGATGAGAGGATACATTAAGAATATGCATAGCTTATTTATGATATTTTGATGTTTAGTTTATTTTTATCTTCCAACCCTTAGTACTAATTTACATTAAGCAAACAACATTTGATGACTTGTTAATTCAATCTCTTCTTCGTAAATTATATTCTTTATCAACTCTTTTCAGTAGCTAGTGTATTTGATGTCAGGGAGATGAGGACGCAGTTTGGAACTTTGCTAGCAGATATTGGTCTCATCACTCGTCCAAAAGATTATCAGGTATGCTTCTTTTCTTATTTTTAAGTTTAAAGGATGTTGTGTTGTATGGAAAAAATTCTTATACATTATTTGGATCACTTCAGAAACATGGAAAAAAAATAGGGAGTCTTGACGATTGGCTTTCTGATGCATCACAACCATTTAATATATATGCGCATCATTCGTCAGTTCTTAAGGTAAAATTTTCATATTAACTTCATTACAACTTTTACGTAATGTTTGCTTCTTTGTTTTATTAAGCTTTAAATTGATATATTTTACAATCATTTTGACGTTATGTAATTCATGTTGAAATAGAGAAAGATAGATGGAAAGATGCTGAAAATTCTGAATGGGCTGCACACAGCAAAGTTCATCTTATATAAGCTAATGACAATAAATACATGATACGACTTATCTAAAAATCATAATTTAATATGGGTGAAGCTTCTTAAGAAATTGATAGCATTTGTTGTCTTCATAAATGTGTTGAATAGCACATAATAACTCCTTAGGGACACCGAGGTGTAAAATGGCAGAATGTTCTGCCACAGATTCAGAAAATCAGAGTTATAATGCTAAACATACATAGATCCTTGCTGATAATTGGCAATATCAATCTGACCTTGAAAGTACTTGGCTGTGTTGTTCTTGCGGTAAATTTGCTCCAAGTAATCCACAGGTTTGTAGTTGTTGAAAAGGAGTGTAAGAGGTTCTCTAGTATTCATAGACCGTTTATGTATTAGACCGTCCAGATCTTAACATTTCCTGCCACTGCTATCTCTCTATAGCGGTTTTGGGTTGTGATAGCTATCCGCTATTAACTATATGAGGAACCAAAAGCGGATGAGTCTTTTCTTTATTATGGAATTAAAATGTGAAGTTGTTATTGTGTTTCCTGCATAATGCTATTTATGTTTCTAAATGTTATTTTTATTAGATATTTTTGAGTTTACAAAACTTTCCACATTTTAATTTAGTTGTCACGTTTGACTGCCTTGATCACCACCATTCTTTTTTCATAGAAAATCTCTAAGTGCACTCCTGCAGGCTATATTATGTGCAGGTTTATACCCCAATGTAGCTGCTGGTGAACATGGCATTGTCGCAGCAGCTCTCAGCAGCCTTAAGCAGTCTTCTAGCTCTGCAAATTCTCGTCATACAGTCTGGTTTGATGGAAGAAGAGAGGTTCATATTCACCCTTCATCTATCAACAGTAACTCAAAAGCATTCCAGTACCCCTTTCTTGTCTTCCTTGAAAAGGTTTGCTGATACTTTTGTCTGCAGAAGTTTATTAATTCCTTTTAGCATCAAATTCATGGTATTTACATATTTACAAATCTAAAATTACTATGAGCAAATTGTCGCTAACTTTATTGACCTTGAGAATTTTGATCAACAGAATTGATGCATGTTAAATTTAACATTGCAAAAGTTTGTTCATGTTCCATTGGGTCCTTTGCTAGTATTTCTTGATGTATTAGCCACTCATGTTTCATACAATTATTATATAATCTTTTAAGTGTTCTATAATCTTTTAATGTTTCATATGATTCTGCATGAATTATGTATATTTATGCACAATTACTTGCAATTCAATTCTTGAGATTTTAGACAGATTGTTTATTGGTGAAATGGTCAGGTTGAAACAAACAAAGTATTTCTTCGAGATACTTCTGTCATATCTCCATACTCCATTTTGCTGTTCGGAGGGTCAATCAATGTCCAGCATCAGGTACATGTTACTCTTTTCCCAACAAATGATATGTATTCAATGGAAAAAGTACTAAATTGAAAGGAAATAGTAATGATTTTTGTTAGGTGTATCATGTACTCGGGATTATTAGAACCCAACTGCATTAGCCTTACTCTACTTTTTCAGCACATTTATCTGTTTTGTCAGTCTGTTAGGGACAGCTTGCAATCTTTAAGTTTCTTAGTATTAGCTGTGATAAACTATAACTAAAAGACAAGCATTGATTTGAAACCCCATATCTCTATGGCAGCACAAGTGATTTATTTATATTAGGAAAAAGAAATCAATACAATAAATAGAGGAAATTTAATACCCTTTAGTTATACAGATATCATCCTAGAATAATACAAATGTGATCTTCATATTTCTAATTATAAAGATATGATTTTGATATATGTTATTACAGACATAGTTATTGTTGGAAGTCCCATATCGACTAAAGATAAGGCCAATTTAGAGTATATAAATGGATGCAAACCTCACCTTATAAGCCGGTTGTGTGGGGTTGAGTTAAGCTTAAAGACCACTTCTTAACATAGTATTAGAGTCATTATTAGAGTCTATCCTAGCAAGAGTTGTTGTTTGTTGGGCATTTATTTCACCCGCTGTTGGGCCGCTATCAGACCATCCATTAATATCAAGTCCCACACTCGAGATGTATATACCTCAGCAGAGGGATGTCTGTTGGAAGTTTCACATCGACTAGAGATAAGGTCAATTTAGAGTATATAAGTGAGTGCAAACTTCATCTTACAAGCCGGTTTTGTGGAGCTGAGTTAGGCTTAATGTCCACTTCTTAAAATGGACTGTTATCGGACCACCCATTCATGTCTAGTCTCATGCACGAGATGTATATACCTCGACGTCAAGGGGGTGTTGGAAGTTCTACATCCACTAGAGATGAAGCCAATTTAAAGTATATAAGTGGGTGCAAACCTCACCTTACACGTTAGTTTTGTGTTAGGCTTAAAGTCCACTTCTTAACAGTTTCTCATACGCAAAATCATCTCGACAATCCCAATAACCACAGCCTGACAAATCAACCTAATTAGAGGACTGCATTGTTTTTTAGAAAAACAATAACTAAATCAGTAGAAGCAATCATAAAGTTCCAAAAGTATGTTTCACCCACAACCAGAACTTCATGGCCACATCGCAATCAAAAAAGAGATGAAAAAGAGACTTTTTTTTCGCATAAGGAACACATGGAACAAAGAGAGACCCCCTTTCTTTGGACAGGGTCATCAATTGGATGGAAACCTCAAATGCAAAAGTTTCCATAACATAAGGGATTTGGCTGGGGAATAACACCATATCAGACCCCCAAATCAAATCCAGCCACATGCACCAAAAAACACTTCCTATCAGCTTTTTGGTCCAAAAGACTTGATTTTTCTAGTTTTCAATTTGGTATGTCCCTTTCCTCAGTGATAACCAGGAAAGAGAATTTGCATTAACCCTAAAAAGAAGGAATATCCTTCCATTCAGAACTTGTTCAAGCATCCTCAACCAGTGAGATAAGCTTAATTCTGTCTTGAAGAGGCATTCTGGCCAAATTAGATATGCTTTTAGAGGAACACCAAAGATCGTTCCATAAGTTAATACCATCTCCCTTGCCCAGCGTCCAAAAAGTATTTTCCAAAACAACATCATACAAATCTCTAATCCATGATCATATAGAAGAGGAATGATAAGCCACATACTTTTATTTACACTTAAGAAACCATTTTTTCATCATCTCAGTCCAAGAGAGAACACTACACACAAAGTCCCAAGCTAATCTAAGCAAGAAGGCCTTATTCTCCACCAAAATATTTGTTACCTGCAAACCACCAAACGATTTTTGCGCACAAACCCAAGTCCAATTCACAGTCATCAACCCTTGCCTTTGAGTGTCACCAGTCCAAATGAAATTCCAAATCCATTTCTCCATATCATGAATCAACTTGAGAAGCCATTTATACACCTGGAAGTTCTAAGAAAAGATTTCAACAATGGCCGAATTAACCATGAACTTAAGGATCTATTGTAACTTTTGTTAGAAATGGGTTTTAAGCCTAATTCAACCCCACAAAACCTGCTTGTAAGGTGAGGTTTTCACTCCACTTATATACTATGAAATTTCCTTATCTCTAGTCGATGTGGGATTTCCAACAACCCACTTCTAACAACTTTTAATTTATGTAATTAACAAGGACAATTCTATAAGAAATTCTAGATTAGCTAATGTCAGAATTCCTTGATTTATGCTGCTGTTAATATTTCCTTGTACAGTTTTAATTACATAATTAGGAGATTTAATTACATTTCATAATTAGGAGGATTAATAGGTTGACAGTATATTTTATATTTATTGTACAAGATCATTGATCCTGGATTGTAGGAATATATTATATCCATCATAGATTACATTTTTCAGTTATTATGTCTGTGTATTGTATCAGAAACAGTGCTGAAATTGCTCCTCCATTTTAATTGAAAAAGTACCAATCTATTGAAATTTTTGTAGTTGGGTTAGTTAGGGAACTTTGCTTAAAACAATAAGTATTTTCTTAATGGGAACGTGTATTTTGGTTAGATTGTTTAAATATGCACTCTCCGAAGTGTAATAGATGTTTCTTATTTTTAATTTTCTTTGCTTTTTGTGATAGACTGGTCAGGTCATAATTGATGGATGGTTGAAATTGACAGCACCTGCCCAAGTAGCTGTCTTGTTCAAGGAGCTGCGATTAGCTCTCGACTCCATTATGAAGGAGCTTATCAGAAAGCCAGAGGTGCCATTTTAAGCTTTATTTCCATTGTTAATGATATTCTGTGGTGGATGGCTAAAATTATTAAGCATTTTTTACCACTGAAGTTTAATGGTCAAAATTCTATTCACTTCCCACCTATAAAGGAGTTCAAGTTTGATTTTAAAAACATCAAAGATATTCTGTGGTGGGTGGCTAAAATTATTAAGCATTTTTTACCACTGAAGTTTAATGGTCAAAATTCTATTCACTTCCCACCTATAAAGGAGTTCAAGTTTGATTTTAAAAACATCAAAGATATTGAATGCAATTAATCTATACTTCTCAGGATTTGAGAGTGGCCCCCCCATATTTGGTAGGAGTTTGGCATTGAGTTCCATGGATATGTCAATAGAATTTGAATTCATTTTCCCAATTTCCTTCTAAATATTTAATTCATACTTCCTTTGAGATACAAAAGTTCCCTTGAATTGTGTTACCTCAATTCCCAAGAAATATTTAAGTTTGTCAAAGTCTTTAGTCTAAAAGTGGTGACAAAGGTGTTGCTGTACCTAAAAGATGTCATAGTGATCATTGCTTGTAAGTACAATATCATCAACATGTATTACTAAATAAATACACCCAGCTCTTGAGTGACGGTAAAATATTAAATGATCTACTTCATTCTGAGCCATATCAAATTGTTAAACAACAATGCCAAATTTTCCAAACCAAGCCTTAGGAGATTGCTTGACACCATATAAAGATTTGTGGATATGACATACCAATCCAAAAGACTCCCTCTAAGCAACAAAACCTAGATGTTGCTCCATATAAATTTCTTCTTGCAAATTATCATTAAGGAAAACATTTTTGACATCCAGTTGATAAAGAGACCAACATTAAAGAGCAACCAAGGCTATACTTGAGATTGATAAGAGAAAAAATACATTTTTGCAGGACTTAAAAGAGCCCTCTTATGATCTTCTATTTATTTACAATGATAGAAATCTGATACAATGCGAAGATGAAAGATCAAAAGACTGCACTAATAGTCTAGGTATAGAACCAGGTACAACGCATAGATATAGCAGGTAGTAGCTCCCAACACTTCTACTTTCTACCCAGACTTAATACTAATTCAAACCCTCCCCCACAAGCTAAGCTGGAGTATACAAATTTGATGTTCCAAACTTGGAACAGATAGACTCAATTTGAGGTCCCCTTAAGAACTTGGTTAACACATCTGCAAATTGATCATTCGATTCAACAAACTCAATACAAATTTCTTTTGACAATCAATTTTTCTCAAATAAAATGACAGTCAATTTTTGTGTTTATGAAAAAATAGGTAAATACAAAGAGATGAGCCTAAGCTTCTTATATCTAACAAGAAGCAAATAAAATTTGTTAAATTTTGATTTGGAATTAATATTGATATGATTGTTGAAAATTAAGGAAAGAAATCAGAGTCAAGAGATTTGATATGCGGAAATCAATCAGAAAAATTATCTGATTTATGCTGTTAATAATTTTCCGGTAACTACAGCAGTTATATGAATAACTATTTTCCGGATTTATCGGCCAGATTAGTATACAGAATTATTCTTCTTTTCCTATTTATTCCCTCGTTGTATCAATGATAGCCACTTTTCCACAAAATGAAATCTACGTAATTTAACTGTGAAATAGAGTGTGCAGAAAATCCTTTAACAATAGTGAGGATGAAGAAAAAAATTTAAATTATCTCTCACAACACCCTGGAATGAAATAAGAAACATTTTTTTGCGCAATAAGGGGCTAAACACCAAAAGAAACAAAAGTAAAAAGTCATAAGGAAAATCAAACTTGCATTTTCCTAGTAAAGCAAATTAGTTTTGCTATCTGGACTGTCCAAATAAAGTTAGACCAAACTGTCATAACTCCATTTGCAAAACACTTTCTCATAGCTTGACCAAACTGGATGGTCTGACTTGAAAGAAAAAGAATTTGTATGTTAATTGTGATCTACACTCAGTATTCTCCCTTTTAAAGGATAGAGATTAAAAAAGAAATAACTGAAAATACGTAAACAAATATCACACACGTCTCATCGGTCTGGCTATAACCTATTTCTAGAATATATTCTGGTAGTTGTAATGCTTCTAAGTCTACTGTAAGTTCATAGCTGTTTTAGTTAAATATGAAATTCAAGCTTCTAATCACCAGTCACAATCATAATGCAACCAGTTTTATCAGTGTCTACTGTTTCCCTCAATTGGCTGAATTTTGAGCTAATTTTAGCACTTAACTATTAGCCGCATTTGAAGTATTCTATCAATCTGTGACTGCTTTCAATACGAGAATAATACTTGTGTTTGTGTTTGCTTTCAGAATGCAACTGGTCTGAATAATGAGATCATTAAATCAATCATCACTCTGCTTTTGGAAGAAGGAAGCACGCATCAATGATTGACTATCAACTGTCAACTCATGTGAGCAAACTCACTTCATTCAATTAAAGCTGCTCTGGTTATCAAGCATAGAAGGCTGATTTCTACCTGATATAATCTGCTATTCATCCCCTTTGAACCTGTTTATTTCTTTGCTGTCTTTGGACGAGTTCAACCATAAGGTTGACCAGACCTGCTCTTAGCTTTTATGTCCTGTGTAAGGAAATAGCAAGTTGTATTTCTAGATAGGCAAAAATCAGACCTAGATGCTACTAATATTTGTTTAGGTGTCGATAACTGCTATTGTCGAGACTGTTGTGGTTGCAATCATATTACAATACTTCGTGAAATGCTAAATCAGTAGCTGAATTGAGGAGGCTACATTTGTAATCTACAAATTGCTTAGGAAAATATCACACCCACAAAACATTACAAGGACACCAGCAAGTGTTTTACGTTAATAACTAATATTACGTAATTTACTTTTCAATTCCCAAACAATATTTTTAAAACAAACATAAAAACACCCTTTAATTAAACCCCAATTTCCCAAACCACGTGCCAAACCTTAAAGATCATTACACTAGCCACAATGCCAATTGTCCCTCAACAGGCACAAATTCTAGCCGAATATCAACGTAAACATTTAATCAGGCCATTTGTTTAAATTACCAACGAATACAAACAATGATCTTACGGTAGTTTAAGTTGATGATGCTTTCATAATTCTCTTATCAGCAGCAATTTAAACAAGCTTTTCAACATATGAAAGTTTACATACTAAAGGTCTTCCTATGGTTTTTATATCCGAACAAGAATAAGACACATACGTACAAAAACTTTAATAGATACAAGCATCTCAGTAAGCTACCCCTGTCATCTTTTCTTAAAACCATACTTTATGCGTTCATAAAATAAATCAGTTTTGGCACTCCCTAAATTAACAATTTTGGGGCAACCATCTCTATCTTTCTCCTGTTGCGTGCATTCCTTACAGTAGTAGGCATCAGATATTCCTACTCCTCCTTATATGACACATCGACCCTGAAACGACCCATAGTTGCATTCGTCACAAACGGGGACAAGTGTACAAGGACGCACGTAAGAGTCACAGATCACACACTTGCCATCACACTTCTCACACAGTCGTCCAATGGCAATCCCTGGCTGCTTTCGACACATAATCAAATCAGGATGATGCTTGGCCATGTTTTCAACAACCTGCTAGACAACACTGAACACATGTATATAACCAGTAAGTACTATCTACAATCGACATCTGAAAGTTGAACAAAATATGAAGTAAATCAGTATGTTAAGGCACTCAGATGCGACTGGAGAGGGATCTTGGTTATAACTGTTGAGAATAAAGAAGATAGGGATTGAGATTAATCTCCCTTGTGTATAAACCACACATAGGGTAATCTATTTATAATAGAGAGAGGTACAAGTAAAAAGAGTAACTGAAAATAAAAAGATTAAATAGAAGATATTGTTTGATATTGTGGTTATCAATATCTAACAATATCTTAATAATATCAAACTATATCTAACACTCCCCCTCAAGCTGGAGCATACAAATCGTATGTGTCAAGCTTGTTACAAATATAATCAATTCTAGGCCCCCGTAAAGACTTCGTAAAAATATCTGCTAACTGATCACTTGAGTTAACAAACTCAGTCTTGATGTCTCCAGACATAACCTTTTCCCGAACAAAATGACAATCAATCTCAATGTGTTTAGTCCTCTCATGAAAGACAGGATTAGAGCTAATATGAAGGGCAGCCTGATTGTCACATACAAGTGTCATTTGAGTAATATCTCCAAATTGTAACTCTTGGAGCAATTGCTTGAGCCAAACAAGTTCACAGGCAGCTGAGGCCATAGCTCTATATTCTGCTTTTGCACTAGATCTTGC
>Ga0214543_1001193_pt1 | contig 49349 bp, 24 predicted proteins | sample CNSS2metaG_FD_160094 | JGI IMG/M metagenome (GOLD analysis project Ga0214543, IMG submission 160094) | Root nodule microbial communities from cowpea collected in UCLA plant growth center, Los Angeles, California, USA - CNSS2 | ecosystem: Host-associated > Plants > Roots > Nodule | place: USA...
TGAATAGTACTGTCTACTGGAACAATGGAGGCAGACCGTGAACCAGTGCACCAGGTAATTCCCAGGAAAGAGAGGTGGGTCACTAATGGACACGCTTAAGTACCAAGTCTTTCCTAGCCAGAACTTCCCTAGACATGCACTTTCACACTACCACACTTTATCCACTATCACAGCACTATTCTAATAACAATAGCAACGGAATATAATCACACGAACCTGGCTCTAATACCACTGTTGGGTATCAGAGTACCAGCACAAGTACTCACAACTAAAATACAAGATGAAAATAAAGAAACAAAAATAGATAATAGGCAATGAATATAATTTATTCAAGGAAAGGAAAAATTACATATCATTCTCTCTAATCCCAAGGAGAAAACAATGACAACCCCTCTCTTAGAAATAAGAAAACTAATACAAGGAGAACCTTAAAGGAGAAACTAATATTCTCTTTTAGAGGAGAAACTAATATTCTCTCTTAATTCTTCTCTCAAGCAAATAAAGCAAAAAGGAATAGAAAGGGAGAGACTTTGGGATGATTTCCTAAGGAAACACTAGACTCCTTTTATAACATTAAAAGTAAGCCCCAAAGTAAGTTCCCATCGACGTGGGACTTCTTTTCTCACATTTCACACGCTTATCTCTTTTATATGCATTCTCTAATATATCTCACACTTCTTTTTTTGAATATTTAGCATTTGTTGGAAGTCTCACATCGACTAGAGATAAGGTTAATTCATAATATATAAGTGAGGTGCAAACCTCACCTTACAAACCGATTTTGTGGAATTGAGTTAGATTTAAAACTCATTTTTAAGATGGTATAAGGGTCAAGTTAGAGCCATCCTAGCAAGATTTAAAACCTACTTCTATCGGCATTTGTTATTTTCTCAAAATAGAACTCATTGGCAACTCAGTACATCACGTGTATATTCAGAGTTAGGATAAAAACATCTAACTTACAGAAAAAAAAAAAAAAAACTGCAATTGTAGTAAACCTTATCATTCAAGTCACATCGTAAAGTTTTTCTTAATTAATTATATTACTCATGTAACATTTTCTTTTTATTCATCACATACAACACCTTTTTCTTTTTTTTTTATTAAAATGGTAGTTTAGAGTCATATGGCTCATAACGTGAGATTCGAATTTTGTGAATCTCTTCAATTGTGTGAATGTAAGTTCGTCTTTTTCTACAAAATAAACAATATATAGTCATCAAATAGCATATGAAACACGTAGAGAAAGACGAAAATGACACCTGGAAAAAAGTCTTCTTAAGACAACGGATTTCAAAGTCATCATATTAATATCTGAAAACTCAAATTTGAAAGCATATTGATGAGGGTTAATTTAATTTATTAATGATTTTTGCTTTGTGTGTTTAGTTATTTAACTAGAGCTACAAAACATTGAAACGGTCTAATCTGACTTCTAATAAAATACTTCATTGCAGCATTATTAATTATTCTACTACGATGACGCAAAATGGTATGATACAAACATGCAATATGTTAAATCAGATTCCTCGTAAGTTGATGAAGTTATATATAGAAAAATCAGAAGTTGACGTAAACCAGCTATATTAGCATATATCTTCTCCAATTTTGGTGTATCGAGTTTAATAGTTATTTAAGGACTAAACTTTTAACAACCAATCAATCTATCAGAAAGTATCGATTTTAAAATAATTCGTATGAAAGCCTATAATAAACACACACACCCTAACATATCAATATTATATAAAATGATTAGTTTTAGTTTCACTCAATTCAATATTATTATAAAATAGATGAATTTTACCATAACATTGAATTAAGTAAAATAAATATAGATTTCTTTTAAAAAATAGATTTTATGTTTAACTCATTTTATTTAATTTTACAAAATCTATCTGTAAAATTATTTATTTATTTATTTATATACTATAAATCTATCTATCTAATTCTCTCCATGATCTTCTCATAAATTTTTAGATAACTTTTTATACGATCTCGTTTTTTTCTTTTAATTTTCTTGCATATTTTCAGTGTATACTCTTGTTCGTCAAACCAATGACTTTGAACTGTAATATATATGAAACCAAGTGGATTTTTTTTTTATTCCGTATACTTCTCCCCTTGTAGATAAAATAATATTGTACATATATAGATAGAGATAGATCTTTATAAACTAAGTTCATTGAAATTTTTATTGTGACTAACGTGATTATTGTAAAATGGACAATTCAAAAAACATAAGACATAAATAAAGTATAAATTCAAGTATAATAGGTTTTCTTAGTAACGAAAGACATTAATTATTATTTTCACTTTGTTTTCTCTTAACGACCTTTGTTGTATAACTTTCTACAGCTATTCTTTTTAAGTAATCGAAAGGACTGAATTGACGGGCTTTCTAATTGTTTTAACAAAACAAGTGGACGGGGAGTAGAACCTAAAACAAGTGGTATGTTTTATTTCTGAAAATACATAGAGATGTTGAAATTTAATGAAATAAACAACGAATCATAACTTCTGAAAATAATCAATTCAACATGGATTCAAATCTAAATAGACTAAAAGCGAAAATACAAATTTAGGTTTTTGAATCTTTATATAAAGGACAACAAAGTCTGAAACACCACCACAAAATACAGACTTATGGCTTCAAATAATGGCCTTAAACCAAGTGAGATCTTTGAAGGTCAAGTTCACTTGTACAAACACTTGAATGCATGTCCAGTAGATGGTATGAGTCTTAAACGGATGATTGATCTTGGGATACCAGACATAATTCACAACCATGATCAACCCATTACACTTTCAGAGTTGGTATCCATTCTACAAATTCCACCAACTAAAGTTAGAGGTGTGAAGAGTCTCCTACGCTACCTGGCACACAATGGATTCTTTCAGATTGTAAAAGTCCATCACAACACAGAAGAAAAGGAAGCATATGCTCTAACTGCTGCATCACAGCTTCTTGTCAAAGGCACTGATCTTAGTCTTGCGCCGATGGTAGAGCTTTTAACTAACCCACGTGCACTATGTTTATGGTTTCAGTTGAAGAAGTGGACTTATGAGGATGATCTTACACTGAGTGATGTCTCCCTAGGATCAAATATATGGGACTTTCTTGGTAAAAACCCAGAAAATAACAAGTTGTTCAATGAGTCAATGGCTAGTGATTCTCAGATGATGAACTTGGCATTACAAGGTTGCAATTGGATGTTTGAAGGAGTGGAGTCCATTGTGGATGTGGGAGGTGGAACCGGAACCACAGCCAAGGCTATATGTGATGTATTTCCTAACGTGAAGTGCATTGTGTTTGACCGTCCACAAGTTGTGAAGAACTTGTCGGGAACCAACCATTTGAAATATGTTAATTATTTTAATATATTTTAAAATATTAAAATGAGTGTATTTAAAGTCACAACAACAGTTTGAACTCATATTAATCTTGCTAATGTTCAAATTAAAATTAATTGTTAATTACTTACTCGTCTTTTCTTAATATAAAGTAAATTGTCCATAGTAATAAAAAATCTAATTTGCAACACTATAACCATCAACAATGAAAAAACACAATTTTAGTTAATATATCTTTTAAAAGAAACGACATATCTTTTAGTTAATTTTAGTATCCTTTCATAATATGATATTTAGTTTCTAAACATGTCTTTATGAATATTTAAAGGGCGACAAATTCTGAAAAACCACACAAAAAATATAGATTGACATCAAATTATGTGAGTAAATGGGATCTTTGTAGGTAATTACTGTTGAAATATATGAAACTCTAACCTAAAAGTTGTCAACAAAACTAATGTGGTACTTGAATACATTCAGTCATAGGTAAGAGAAAATTGTGGTTTCGATCTTTTCTATTAACAATTTAGAAAAATAAAGTTGATTTCATTATGTATATGTTACACACAACACCATGGTCTTTCACCATAAAAATACCATATTTTTAAATTTTAGAGAAAACTCTACATGTTAAGTTTTGTGACAATGACATGTCTAACTACAAAAGCAGACATTGACATTAAAAGATCAACATGTATAAGAAGAGAAAATCGATTACTAAGAACAAAATATAAAACTGTATGAACTAGATTGAGTTTAGTTCAGTTAAAATTTTCATTTAAATCAAATTATATTTCTTAATGTTCATGAATTCTTTTTATTAAATTTCATTAGTTCAATCTGATTAAAATAATTGGGTACAAAAGGATGAAACCATTCTAAAACTTAAATTTTTGAAATAAAAATGTTTTTTGAAATCTTAAATACTGCAATAAATTAAAATATCACCCAATATCTTTATCGTTAACAAATAAAAGAACAAAACAGATAAATTAGGCTGGACGTGTTAAGTGAAATTAAACATAAAAATATTGAAAGTATATTAAAATAGTGACAAGAAATCATTTTGACTTGCTTAGTTATATGTAGCACGCACATTAAACACGCCTTTTTCTGTCTTTTTGATTAAAATGGTAGTTTAGAGTCATGCGACTCTTCCCATATACGTAGACAAATTAAGTTTTACATATATATAAATTTTTGTTTGTATGTAAAATTTTGTTACATACGAATTTTTTTTTATATCTAACGACAAATTAATTTTTTTTCTTCTTTTTCGTATGTAAATATGTATCTAAATAAAAATATACCTTTTGTACGGAATTTACATATAAATTTTAAATAAAATTATTATTAAAAAAAGTATAATTTTGAAAAACCTTTTTTGTTCATCTTTTTCTCTCTCGGTGGCTTATACTATTTTGTTGTATCATCGATTAAAGAACGTATCTTCCCTGCTCATTTTTTCTGGTCATTTTCATGGTAATTTTCACTACACACATCTTCATGTCATCTCTCTCGCTCAAGTTCGCATTGTACCGTCTTGCTCACTTTGCGTCGTACTCTCTCTCGCTCACGTTCGTGTTGTGCTCTCTTCCAAATCGGAGTTCATTTTAACATTGGAGTGAGAAATCGAAGTTTGGAGTAAGTTTCCTTTTACGCTATTTTGTATTGTTGTTACATTGACCCTCCTTTGTTCTTTGTAGGTTGAAAATTCCTGTTTCTAAATACCTAGGTTGGATTGATCGAAATCGAAGAGAATAGGTCTCCAATCGTCCTCTTAATTCGGTAAGACAATTTCTATTGTGTTTACTTGTTATAGATCTTTGTCTTCCTCTATTTCTATCTATTTTCCTTTGTTAATCGGAAACAAATAAATTGGGAACGATTTTGGATTTTTGTCGGGAGGACTTGGAAGTGCTAGAAGTTCTGTTGGTGGTAGAGTTGAGGGAGGGATTGGGTTGTGGTTGATGGTGGAGTAGGTCAGCTTAGCTGTTTCCCTGCACCACCATACCAAACGTTCTTTTATGTGGCTGAATTTGTGTGTGGGAGATTATTGTTTTAATTGGATGTTATTAGATGAGTGGGAGTAGGCTTTTCCCAACTTCCAATTGGGGTTTGAGAGGGTAGTAAAGCTGCCAACGTGAGCCATCATCATGAAGCCCACTATCATCTCGTAATAGTAGCACAACCCATCATAATTATATTCATTATTTAACTACGATGCCTTTCTCAGTTGATGAATCTTGCCAAATCCAAATAGAACATGTGTTGAAAACACAAGCAAGTGGATGGGTAATTAATGCTTTTACTGGTAGCGTTCACTTCTTGTCTGCAATGTTATAACTTTGAATCATATGCAAACTATCCTCTCTCACTAGATTTCATCCGATCAAATCCAATGAGCTCTAAACAACGAAAATATTATCATCTCACTACTTGAAGTGTTAATCCAGGCAAAGCAAGGTGGAACCATTGGCATTGTTATTGAAGAGAATTGGCAACACACAATCCTTTTAGTTTTATTTTTAAATTTTTTCCTGCTCTTTTTTTTAAATGAAGGGTCTTAGATCCCCTGGTTTTGGGTAAGTACTCAACCGTGAAATCAATTGCCAGTGTTTTCTCCTAAGGAGAAGAGACTCATAAAAGACAACATAGACTTCATTGACATCAATCACTATGGATCTCTCTATGCCAATGATTGTTCCCTCTCTGCCTGTTCTCATGGAGCTGATCATCTCTCTGTCTCATCTACCTTAGGTTGTTTCAAGTTTGAGGGAAGCTTTATGACTTGAATAAGGAGCATCAGATGCGTCTTGAACAGAAGTCAATCTTTCACATGAAGGTATTTTGATTGATAGAGTGTGGTAGTCAGATTGACAATTGCATCTTATGGTTGACCATTATGAATTCTTTTACTGGCCCTGTTTATATTTATTTAATGGAATCTATATCTACTTGTTAAAGCAATGCCTTTATACAATTACAAAGTGAATATAGGCCTTAAAAAATTGCTTATTGACCGCCTTGTTTTTATTTTGTTTACATTAGCAACATTTGTGGCCAAGTTCATGAGTATTTGTAAATCCTTCCTTATTGCTACTTTCGGCTGAAAGTGAGATTTATTTTTCTGTGATTCAACATGTTAAAAGAAGTGTTATGAGAATAGTTCTGTATATAAATGATATAAATAAATAAATAAATTCAACCTCTAAATTGCAGTGTACTAGAAAATACTGATCAACTGAGCCCTTTTCTTATATCTATTGTATGTACGAAAATGAAAAGCTTGTGAATATGTTCTTTTTCCTTCATTGTGTTGTTCCTACTATTAGTGTCAAATAATCATCTAGCCAAGTATTTTTTTTTTAGGATATGAAAAAAATTGTTTTTGTCATTCTTTCCTTTTGATTTTATCAAAGGTGTTGTGATTTTTTCACACTTTCTTGTTTCACAAATTTAAAAATAGCATTGCGGCATTCTTAGCTAATATAGTCCTTTAATCCTCTTTGATAATTTGAGTTTTGTAACTTTTTTCATGGTCATCTTCTGTCACTAGAAAAATGATGTCCCTTTTCTCAACTGGCTAGTTATTAATATTCAACGGTCTTGCTCCTGCATGTATGTTACACCGGTTCATGTGCATTATTTGGTACACTAATCAACACAATAAATAAAAAGCTCATGATGAAAATTCATCTGCATGTACAATATATTTATCTTAGAAGCCGACTATGCAAGATCCAATGAGGTTCCCATTCTTAATCTAGAATCCAGTTAATGCATTCATAACACTGCCTAGCAAGTTCACAGAAAGCTCTTTCGTTGGCCACTCATCACTTAGAACCGAATCATCTTAGAGTAATGGGAGATATAAGCAGCAGGAGCAGGGGAGTCCTTATTAGTCATGGAAGTATAGCAAGTTTTATATTGGTCGTGATTTGATTCTCCCTCTACTTTCCTAAAATCATGTGCTTTCAAATCAACTTTTTTTTATATATATATATATATATATATATATATATATATATATATATATATAACGTTAGCACTGTCATTTTGCAAAAGAGTAACGGCCCGTGTATATACAAAAATATTAAATAAAAAAGTGAAAAGCATGTTCAATACAAGGATTATAAAATTACAGAAATTAAAATTGAAAATTGATATATTTTAATTCAATTTATATTATTATTATTCTGAATATTCTTGTAAATTCAATCCAAACCTTCCTTGAAACCACAGTGCCTTGACTAAAATATTTAAGGATCTCATGACAGAGTTCTAGGTAGTTCTTAATACCTAACAGTAAAAGCTGTTTTTCGATATTCTTGTATGTCTTCTTGTCAATATGTTGTGTTTTAGACTATTATACAAAGAATGCAAGATAAATAGTGAGGTTGTGGGGGAGAAGAGTTATAACAGGTTTTGAACACTCCATCCCTGTGGTACATTATGGCAGTACCGTTGTTTTTTATTATTATTTTAAAACTTATATATTATATAGTGTTTAATCATGTTCACTTTGTGATTAATAGGAATTTAAGTGTAAGTCTAAATCTTACATTGGTCAAAAATGAGAAAGTAGAGCGCTATATAAGAATAAAAACTCATTGTCTTAAGGATTTGGATTGAGAGGTGTCAATGTCTTATGTGGTTGGGCTCAGGTCTCATTGGTGTTGTATCTCCCCAATGATACCTCTCCTGAAAAACCTAACAAGAGATATCAGAGTCGATGGTTAAAACCGACTTAGACGAGTACAGTATGGTCCTAGTATCGAAAATTTTCTTGACAAGGATTTCAGTTAAGCATGTCCCGTATAGAAACTGGAAACAGCGAGCAAATATTTCAGAGAGCAATCCTGGAAATAGGAGGACAGGTATTCCAGAAGGTACTTGGTTCTTTGAAGCTCCTTTTTACCTTTTTACAACGACACTGGTAGAAGAAAGACTTATAATTAGTTAATCTATATCTGAAAAAAATTAATGATGTGGATTAAAACTTTGGATTAGTTAACCCTGTAAAGTTCATCTTAAGTGTTTGCATATAAGTGTGAGCATCAATTTTTCATTAATATTTGTTAATGATGTTGTGCGAATTGATAAGTTTAAATTATGAATAATTAGAAGCAAGGTTTAATTGTAGTTGTAGTCAGTGTTTCATTGCAATCGATTTTAGTATTTATTAATTCAGTTCTCTTTTATATACTAGTTCAGTTCACTTCTATATGTTGCATAGTATTATATTTTTATAATTTTGTTTGTACTGGTGGTTCTCTTTTTGGGTTTCTTTTATAACTAGCACACATGCACGCCCTTTTGGGGTTCTATGGAATGGGAACGTTTTTAATATGTGAGTTTTTATGTTGTTTTAGGGAATGAGAGAAAATGGTTTAACTATCCTTTTCAATACTGTTTTTATTCAATTGACTAACCTTTTTAATAGTGTTTTGATTCATGTATATGATTTTGTATTGTTAGAAGGTATGGAGCAATGAGAGTTGATGGGCAAAACAACCAACAACAAAGAAAGACCAACATCAAGGACATGACCTATTAGACATTCAGAATTTTACACTTGACTACGTTATCATTTATAGATTATGTTTTATTAGATCTTGGTTAGGATTATATCTTAGAGCTTTAATTTGGACCGAGTTGTTGGGACTTTTTTGTTTGTAGCTTGAATTTGGAATGTTATTATCTTGGATTTCGATTTTATGTTTAACTCGTTTTATTTGATTTTACAAAATTATCTATAAAATAACTTATTTATTTATATACTATAAATTTATCTATCCAATTCTCTGCATGATCTTCTTATAAATTTTTAGATAACTTTTTATACAATCTCCTATTTTTCTTTTAATTTTCTTGTATATTTTCGGGGTATACTTTTTTTCTTCAAACCAATGACTTTAAACTGTTACATGTATGAAACCACGTGGATTTTTTTTTATTCCGTATACTTCTCCCGAAGTACATAAAATAATAGCACACAGAGCCGGTGCATGATCTTCTTATAAATTTTTAGATAATTTTTTAGACAATCTCCTATTTTTCTTTTAATTTTCTTGCATATTTTCGGGGTATACTTTTTTTCTTCAAACCAATGACTTTAAACTGTTATATATATGAAACCACGTGGATTTTTTTATATTCCGTATACTTCTCTCCAAGTACATAAATTAATAATAAAGCAAGCAGTCATTTTAGGTTTCAAGACTTTAAAAAAAATTGTATTATTAATATTTTTCTATTAAATTAATTATAAAATTATGTTTAAAAAAAAGCTTTAAAATACTTTTTAGTACTAATTAATATATTTTTATTAAACTAATTATAAAATTATGTATAAGATAAAAAAGACCTCACAAAAATATTTTATTACTAATATAATTCTATTAAATTAATTATAAGTTTATGTTTGGGAATAAAATTTAATTAAATTATTATTAGTGTATGTTAAAAAAAAAATTTGTAGTAAAATGATAATTATTGAGTTAAAACATTTTTTTAGTAAATTATAATTTTGTTTACAAGAAAGAGAATGATTAGTTATATTTACTCTCTTATCATCAATATGGATTCTATTTTCTTCTTTTATCTCTCTATGACTTCTCTTACGTCTCCTTATTTTATTTTTTTCTAATTGTCTTATTTCTAGGGTTTTGGCAGATTACATTTACATCTCTTAAATCTCATGTTGCCCGTGTGTACCAATTTTTTCATCCTCATTTCTGGTTAGTATGTTTTTTCTTTCTATTTGTGTTATTATTATTTTTATTCTCTTTAGGATTTGTATTAGAATTAGAGATGTGATTCTTTTACTTAGTTTTGTTTTTCGGTACTTGATTTACGGATTTCGAGAGTTTTTTTTTTGCATATATCTTGAGGAGAAACTGATTTTTTTTACAAAATTATTAATTAGATTATGGTTTAATCTTTTGGTAGATAATAGATTAAGTTGAGTTTTGTGTAGAAAGATAATTCAAGTTTAGAAAAAAAAACTTATTATCGAGTTCAGAATAACAATATTTTTTTAATTATTTTTATTAATGATTAATCTTAAAATAAATAACTTTGCAAGTTTGTGAACAAGTTGAAATTTAAGAACGAAAAAAGAAACTTGAGAGTTCAAGATATTGCAAGTCTACCATCGAGTTTATTTTCTTGACAATCAGAACCAAGTTTTATTGTTTTAATTCATTTGTTTTATATATTTACCTTTAGTAATGTTTTATATATTATCATTTTTTATTTAATATAGAAATATATATAGATATGTCAACTAGAAAATTTGAATTAGGTTATTCAAAAATTCAAAAAAAAAAAAGAGAAGATTTGAGACTTTAATTGCATAACAAAAAAAGCTATGAACAAAAAGGAGCAAATCTCTTATGTATTACCGTGTGTAGATATTTCATTTTTGAAAGAAGAATGCTTAAATCTTGAAAAATCTTTAAAACATGATAATTTGTTGGATATTGATGGATTTGATTTAATTTCATAATTAAATATCTTAAGAGAAATTATAGGTATGGAAAATGATAAACCAATTAAAATCCTTAATTATATAAAAAGAATAATTTTTTCTCCAAATGTATATATAACTTATAAAATAATGTTAACAATTTTAATGTCAATTGTTTCAGTTTCAGCCGAAAAAAGTTTCTCAAATATAAAGATAATAAAAATGTATTACTTATTTAAGATCAACGTCTCAATAAAGATTAAACGGGTTAGTCCTATCATCTATTGAGAAATAAATATTAAATGAAATTAATTATGATAATTTAATAAATAATTTTGTATCAAAGCTCAAAAAATAAATTTTAAATAAAAAATCTCATTTTTTTAAGGTTGTTTTAGGTCTCTGATATAGTTGAGGTTGATTACACATATATAGATAGAGATAGATCTTTATAAACTAATAAACTAAGTTCATCAAAAATATTTATTGTGACTAACGTGATAATTGTAAAATGGACAATTAAAAAAAGCGAATAAAATAAGATATAAATAAAGTATAAATTCAAGTATAATAAGTTTACTTAGTAACGAAAGACATTAATTATTATTTTTACATTGTTTTTCTTAGGCTTAATTATCATTTTGGTCCCCTAATTTGTTGGGTTGGTTCATTTTGGTCCCCTTATTATTTTTTGGTTCAATTTGGTCCTCTAATTTGGTCCTCTAATTTCTTAAAAGGTTCAATTTGGTCTCTGCCGTTAAGTCAACTTTAACACCGTCTCCGTACATGCCACTTGTCATTTGGTGGAATTCTAATTTTTTTTTTTATTTTTTTAATTTTTTAAAAAGAAATTAAACTGTCATGTGTCATCTTATGGTTGTGACACATGTCAATTTGAGATATTTTCATTTAAAAAATGTACTGCCTTGTGGCAGGTCACGATTGTGCCACGTGTCAAGCTAACATTGGTTGTTTTCAATGTAGTTCCTCTATTTACAATTTTGATTCAATTTAGTCCCCCAATTTTTTAAAATGATTCAATTTTGTCCTTTCCAATTTGAGACTAAATTAATAATTAAGCTTAATTACAATTTATATATTCATGTTAAAATGATTTTTTACCATTTATACATCAAATCACTCCCTAAATACTCATGTTATTTCATTTTTTACATTTTTCACTTGTAATTTTTTACACTTGAAATTTTCTATACATGTACAAAATAATAATAATTTGAATAGTTAGATAGAGTAATTTAATCTATAAATATAATAAAAATTATTTTAATATGTATATATAAGTTGTAATTAAGCTTAATTACTAATTTGGTATCAAATTAGAGAGGACAAAATTGAATCATTTTAAAAAATTGGGGGACTAAATTGAATCAAAATTGTAAATAGAGGGACTAAATTGAAAACAACCAATGTTAGCTTGACACGTGGCATAATCGTGACCTGCCACGTGGCAGTACATTTTTTAAATGAAAATATCTCAAATTGACATGTGTCACAACCATAAGGTGACACGTGGCAGTTTAATTTTTTTTAAAAAATTTTAAAAAAATTAAAAAGAAATTAAAAAAAATTAAAAAAATTGAAAATTTCACAAAATGACACGTGGCAGGTCAAGGAGACGGTGTTAAAGTTGACTTAACGGCAGGGACCAAATTGAATCTTTTAAAGAATTAGAGGACCAAATTGAACCAAAAAATAATAAGGGGACCAAAATGAATCAACCCAACAAATTAGGGGACCAAAATGATAATTAAGCCTTTTTCTTAACTAGTTTTGTTGTATAACTTTCAAGAGCTATTCTCTTTAAGTAATCGAAAAAGACTGAATTGACGGGCTTTCTGATTATTTTAACAAAACATGTGGACGGCGAGTAGCACGTAAAACTCGTGGTATATTTTATTTCTGAAAATACATAACGTTGAGAATTTAATGAAATAAACAACGATGTCATATCTTCTGAAAATAATCAATTCAACTTACCATGGGATTCAAATCCGAATAGACGGAAAGCGAAAATTCAAATTTAGGTTTTTGAATCTTTATATAAAGGACAACAAAGTCTGAAACACCACCACACAAAATACAGATTCACATCAAACTATGGCTTCAAATAATGGCCTTAAAGCAAGTGAGATGTTTGAAGGTCAAGTTCACTTATACAAACACTTGCATGCTCATGCAGTAGATGGTATGAGTATTAGATGGATGATTGAGCTTGGCATACCTGACATAATCCACAACCATGATCAACCCATTACACTATCAGAGTTGGTATCCATTCTACAAATTCCGCCAACTAAAGTTAGAGGCGTGCACAGTCTCCTACGCTATCTGGCACACAATGGATTCCTTCAGATTGTAAGAGTCCATCACAACACAGAAGAAAAGGAAGCATATGCTCTAACTGCTGCATCACAGCTTCTTGTCAAAGACACTCACCTTAGTCTTACGCCAATGGTGGAGTATTTAATTAACCCAAGTGGATCACCTGTATGGTCTCACTTGAAGAAGTGGACTTATGAGGATGATCTTACACTGTGTGATGTCTCCCTAGGATCAAATATATGGGATTTTCTTGGTAAAAACACAGAAAAAAACAAGTTGTTCAATAAGGCAATGGCTAGTGATTCTCAGATGATGAACGTGGCATTAAGAGGTTGCAATTGGGTGTTCGAAGGAGTGGAGTCCATTGTTGATGTTGGAGGTGGAAACGGAACCACAGCCAAGGCTATCTCTGATGCATTTCCAAACGTGAAGTGCACTGTGTTAGACCGTCCACAAGTTGTGGAGAACTTGTTGGGTACCAACCATTTGAAATATGTTGGTGGTGACATGTTCAAATCTATTCCCAAGGCTGATGCAATTCTACTCAAGGTAGGCATCTCTAAACGAATGTTTCCTAAACTTCTTTCACTACTGCAACTTTTTCTTTTATAAATTAGAATATTGGATTCATGTTATTAACAAATTTGTAAATATTTCCGTAGTGGATTTTGCATAATTGGAGTGACATGGATTGTAAGAAGATATTAGAAAATTGCAAAGAAGCTATTTCTGGTAAAGGTAAGAGAGGAAAAATAATTGTGATAGAAACTGTGATAAACGAAGGTCAAGATGAGCATGGAATTACTAGTCTAAAGCTCCTCATGGATGTGAAAATGTCATGTCTTGTTAATGGGAAAGAAAGAAGTGAAGAAGAATGGAAGAAACTGTTCGTGGAAGCAGGATTCCAAAGCTACAAAATATCTCCTTTAACGGGATATTTGTCTCTTATTCAAATCTATCCTTGAATATTGAAGTTATGCTGGTGCATTTCTTCAATGCGTGTTATGAAACAAACAAGGTCACAATGCTCATTTCCCATTTCAATAAATGATTGGTAAGAAAATGCAACAAGAATAAAAAGAAGAATTGATAAGAACCAAGATTCAGAGATACAAAATCTGATGGAATGTGTCAAAGTGTTTTGCTTTATTAATAAATGGCATGGACTATATTTTTCTTAAATGTATTGGATTTATAATTAAAATTAATTTAAATAGATTAATTTGATTTTGATTTTGATTTTGATTTTTTTATAATTGGATTAAATCTTAATTGAATTCATTTTGTTAATTAGTTTAATTTACCTAACTATTAGATTAATTATTATGGATCAGGCTAACTCGAGTCGATCTTTAACTCAGACCGACTTGAATCGATTTTTCGACTCAAATTGACTTATTTCAAACTTCGGCTTAGACCGACTTGGATCTAACTAGACTGATTTAACTTGACATTTGTCTTAGGTCAACTCTACTCATCGTTTACTCCAAACGAACTTTGCTCAACTTTAAACTCTTGATTTGATTCGACCTAACCTTTATTCATTTTTACTTGACTTAGATGCACTTTGATTTTTATTTTTTCAAAATTCAAAAATTAATAATCCAATCTAAGTTCAACTACGTGGATTGGATTTAAAATCCAAAAGTACGTATTTGAATTTAGGATAAATCCATTTAAATGGATTTAAAGCTATATAAATTTGAATTGTTATATATTATACCTCAAAATTTGTATTTTTTTGTCACTTTTTATTAAAAATGAAAACTCGTGATGAATGTACGAGAGCTTTGTTTTAACTGAGTTCGAAAGCACCATGTAATCAAAAAAATATTTAGGGTAATGAGGTTTTTTTCGTTTTGATTCTCATACGTGTTCTGATGATGTAAATGTCAAATGTCCTGCGTAGCTTATGAAAGCAGAAAACTATAAATTATCTAACTAATATTAACCAAAATAAATACACTTAGAACATTTGCAGTGTAGAGACAAAATCTATTTTAACGGTAGGTGCTTACACTCAAATATACTTCACTGTTATAACTTATGAAATTGTAAATTGAAGTTTGAGAAATTGCTAAAACATAAGAATAAAGTGATACATGAAAGGATTGTCAGTGAAATTATGTTATAATAATTTATTTATAGGTAAAAGACACTACAAAAAAAATTAAAATTATCGACGGATATATTTCTGTCGGTAAATTTAAATTATCGACGGATTTTATCGACGGATTCTTAAATTTTAATTACCGACGGAAATATCTGTCGGTAAAAAAAATTTTATTTACCGATAGAAAAATATGTCGATAAAATCCGTCGATAGTTCAAATTTTTTTTACCAACAAAATTACCGACGGATTTTTCCGTCGGTAAAAGAAACGGGAAATTTCCCGCCCAAATAGTTAGATAAATTCTCAACACTTGCAATAACACTAGGATAAGAAATCTGAAGCACTTTTCAGTGTTTGTTGAATTTTTAACTTTACATAAACCATCTGATATAATTAAGATGTAATTTGAATTATATGAATCATTGATACAATCAATATCTATAGGAAAGGTGTTCTGAAGTTTTAATTAAATTTTCAACCTTATCATCACAGTGAGAAGGGAACCATTTCTCAAGTTTTAGTGGCGGAGAATTTGGGAGCGGAGGATATCTTATCCTCTCATTTTTTTTTTTAAAAAATTGTGTTTATATAATGAAATTTATAAAAATTAAAATAGGCATATTTTTAATTTTTTTTTATAAAACATGTTATTTAATATTAATAAATAGTAAAACATACCATTAAAAATTATAAAGAATACAAAATCTTATGGAAATATTTTTAGTTTTTCTCTCCTTACCTTTTAAGTTACTCAATATTTATGTGTTTTTCTATTTCTCACACGTTCTCTCTTTAAAAAGAAAAAAGATTTTTTTTTCTGATTTCCTTTAAAAATATCAAATTTGTCATCCAGTTTTGTTTAATTTTAATTTGGTGCCGATTTTTGAAAAAATAATACAATTTGATTTTCTTAACAGATCAAAGATTTTTCATCAAAATTGAAATTCTTAATAAGTATGGTTTGTTTCGTTGGTGTAATTAATATAATCATTTGTCAATTTTGATGAAAAATTCTTGATTCGTTTCAAGAAATTTAACGAAAATGACCAAATTGTATCAATTTCAAAAATCAGGACCAAGTTGAGACTAAAAAAGTTGAAGAACCAACTTGACATTTTTTAACAAAAACAAGGACTAGAAGAGTAATTAAACAAACAAAAAAACTAAGCATAAACTTATTATTTCTATTCATTACTAATTTATTTTGTTTCATTCTTGAAAAAAAAAAATCTCTCTTACCTCACTTAATAGTAAAATATTAGTTTGACAATATAAAATAACCGAGTCTTGCTATTTTTAAACCATTATTACAAAATACCATTTTCTAGGTCCTCACATCCTTCCCAGTAAGAAAAATTTTCATCCTCGAAAATTCACTCATTAGGTAAAAGATATGAACATGATATCCTCATTTTCTCTTAAAATAACCACCTAGACTTGCACGACTTACCATCCTAACACCTTAACTAATTGAAAACCTTGCCTCTATGATAAGTGATATAGTGTAAACAGTGTAGATTGGTCTAGCCATTACTCCCAAAGGCAACTCTCAACCTCAAATCTACAGCTTGATTCATCATTTACTCTTGCTCGACTATTTATAGTTGATACACTAAACTCATTTTCCATATGTTTTTCATTACCTTTTTTTTGGGCTTTACCGAAATCTAAAGATAACATTGGGTTTCAATCTAAAACAAGCTAGTTAGCACTTCATACCGCCTTATTTTTTCCTTGATGTACAACGTGACCACCTTGATCATACATAACATCTAACTAACTAACAAGAATCAAACATCCTTGATCAACCTATCCACAACTACCCCATAACATCAAGCCCCATTTATTGACTCCATTAGTGGGTAACATAGTCCATAACACTGTTATTCCACTTTCAAACTGGAACCTTCAACTTGATCATTTTTTTGTGTAATGACTTCGTTGATACATGTGTGATTGGGTTTGGCTTGGCCAAGTTGATGTTGGTGATGAATTTCACCTTCAATATCAGTGAGTTGTCGATAACGAGTTTATGATGTGCAAGGTGGTGAGGGTTAATGACGGAGAAAGATTATCACTGTCAATGAGTCTGTGCACATTACTAGCGTCGAGAACGCTTCAAACAGGTCTATTTGAGTGTTATTATATGTTTGTTTTAGAGCACGTGAAATGGTTTGTGAAGGGAGAATATGTTGGTTCTTTAGTTGGTATTAACCAAAGTCCCATGAGTAATATGAAGAAGGGAGCAGAATAAAACTATTATAAATTGAATGGTTGATCTAAGAGAGATTACTACAACTCAATAGGTCTCTTGGGTGTATCAGAAACTTAAACATTTGTGTATCATTGGAGAGTTTGCAATTTTGTCTAGAAAAATTGCATTAAAAGATATGTAGTTTTCACTTAAAAATTTGCACGAGAATGATTTGCAATTTTGTTCACAAAACGAGAAAGATTTGCAATTTTATCTTGAAAAAATTGTACTAAGGTTTACCTTTTTTGCCAGGAAAATTACTTGTTCAATAATAATACTTTTGTTGATTATTTTTAGATGTAAACCTTGAAGTACCTAATCACGTAAAATTTCTTATGTGGTTCTATTTAAATTTATACTCTTATATGTGAGTTTGTTTTCCTTGAAAATATTAATTTTTATTATGTGATATATATTTTGCTGAGTTTAAAAAATAATAAAATATTATCTGTGAATAGAAGAATTAAAAGTCTTAGGGAAGCAACACTTCTTATTTTTAAAATGGAATTTTTAAAGCATGATTCAACCATTTACGAATTTCAGTAAATTGAAATGAAAATTGGACTAGTATATTTAAAGATCTATTGGAGTTATGAATCATGCAAGTAGTAGTACTTTTGCTGTCACAAAATATATAAAATGCCAATGGCATCAGTTTCGGAAACACCGGGAAGCACAAAACCATAAGTTATTATGTTAATAATTGACTTTATTAGTTAAATGTAATCGTGCTGAGGAAGGTATTTCCTGAACGCAAACTCTCCAATTCCAAATTCGATTTCTTATACTATTTTATTTTTAAGAACTTTCCAATAAATATTAATGAAGATTCCATAATATTAAAATAACACTTGCCCCGTCCAAACGTTTTCTTAAAAAAAAAAAAGACTCAAGTCAGAAAGTCATGTAGTTAAGCTCTGTAATTTATTTGTACTCTTAACAAAAAAGTTTGCATTCAAGCCCTAATCAACGTTTTTTTTAAACTCGCTGCATTTTGAATTGGTCAAAAGTTGAAAACTAGAGTTTCTAAGATATCAATTATATAGCTTGTTGAAACTTTATATAAGAGACACCAAATTCCGAAACACAACCAAATCACATGCATTTATGGCTTCAAACAATGGTCACAAGACAAGTGAAATATTTGAAGGTCAAGTTCGTTTGTGCAAACCCATATAATAGATGGTATGAGTCTTAAATGGATCGTTGAGCTTGACATACACATAATCCACAACCATGGTCAACCCATTATACTTCAAAAGTTGGTGTCCACTCTGTTAAGAGTATATATAATTCTGTTATGGTTAGTTACTGTAGTTTGTTATACATCTTCTGTTACGCTAGTATAGTTAGTTTTAGGCTTTCTCTATATTAAGACTTTCTCTCTCTATCAACACAATTCAATATCATGCAACGTTCTATTTCTTTCTCTCTCTCTCATAATCATAACACACTCTATAAATTCCACTTACTAAAGTTACAGGAGTGCAAAGTCTCATACGCTACCTAGTACACATTGAACATAGTTAGCGTCCATGAGAACATGGAAGAAAATGAAACATATGTTCTAACTATTACATCACATCCTCTTTGTCTTGCACCAATGGTCAAGTGTTTTACTAACCCAAGTGTAGCAAGTGTATGGTCTCACCTGAACGAGGATGATCTCACATTGTCTTGATATGATCAAATCTATGGGAATTTCTTGATAAAAATCCTGCATGTAACAAGCTATTCAATGAGACTTTGACCACTGATTCTCAAATGATGAACATGACATTGAAAAGGTTGCAACTAGGTGTTTGAAGGAGTGGACTTGTGGATGTCGGCGGTGGAATTAGAATCACAACCAAGACAATCTGCGAGGCATTTCCTGACATCAAATGTATTGTTGGAACGTCCATGTGTTGTTGAAAACTTGTCAAGAACCAACAATTTGACATATGCTGGAATAGATATTACTTTTAAATTCTACTTGCAAATTTATTCCCAATGTCTTTAATATAAGCAACCAAAAACTTTCACATCAAATTTAGGTGGTTTACCAAATAATTTTTTATAAAGTGACAGATAATTAAGCATATTGAACTATATGTGATTAATTAAATAACATGTCATTAATACACACTCACCACAAAATTGCATTAATAAATGATGTTGAAATCTAAGTGTTAATGCCACATTTATATTATGTTAATTTTTCTTTTCACTCTCCCATCTTATCCTGGAGTAATCATTCAAGATCTTTCGAACACAATCTTATTTAAAAAAAAAAAAATCATACATATTTAAATTTGATGTCTTTGTCACTTTGTACTTTCTTTATTTTTATATCAATTTGTCCATCGACAAAGACAACAAAATTCATAAATATAAACTTAACCTTAATTTTAGTGTATAACAAACAATTGTTAAGTAGTATTGTGTTCACGTGATGAAAGATTGCGGGTTCCCTATAAATCACAAAAAAACTAATACATTACATGTTGTCCAACACAATGACAAACATTATATGTTTTATTATTTTTTCTTCGAATAAACTAACTCACATGAGGGATGAACTTTAACTCCTTGACTAACATAACTCAAACGTTAATGCATGCACCTTTAGAATACTAGAAAAAAAAAATTCATTTGTCCATTCACTTACTTCGGTCAACGCCTGATCTTCATGTCTTGTATTACACCCAATGCATTATTAAATTGAATGATACAATTAAATCAATTAATTGTGATAAATTAAGTTACAAGTTAATTAAGACAAAAAAAAATTACATAGTCAAGCTACAAACCACTATTCAAAGTCACATGGTCCTCCTTCGACATATTTTCCATTCCATAATTTCACCAATATGTTTTAATCCTTTTCATCAAAGAAGATAAAATTTCTATCACATGATATATGAAAAAATTATTTTGATCATCAAGACTATCTTAGATTTGAGAACATTCAAAATATCGAGATAAGCATGATAAACATGAGACTACCAACTATTGTTTGCCGTAATAATTTCTTACAATTTTGGGAAAAAAAATTACATTTTAATTCTTCCTAAATTTTTTTTATAACTCTTGATACCATTACTGTCCTCAGACAAATTACAACATTAAAAAATGTCTATAAATATTCATTAAAATGTCCACATAAAATTGTCTATAAATATATTAAAAATGTCTCCAATTCATTTAATTTAATGTATGTATACTGTTGTGATTTCTTATGTGTAAATTAAAAAATTTGGAGGTTTATAAAAGTTGTATATAAGGTGTAGTTTTACGTCAGCGTCAAACAAGTATCTAAGAAGATAAGTTAGTTTGTTAAGAAAGGTAGGAAAAATGTATTTAAAAAGTTATATATTTCTCTTACTTTATATCCAGACTTCTATCTCTCTGAGTATATGTAAATATAATGGTTTATCACGAAACAATGCTTAATTAAGGTTAATTTTGGAACAGATTTAGATATGTTCTGATCGAAAAAGTATAAACTGCACTAAGGCACTATCGTGTAAAAGTGTAAAAATTATTTATAGATTAATGCAACTTGGATTTAAATTAGATTACATTCTATTATAGCCAAAATCATTTTTTATCCAATGATTTTGTTGTGAGCTTTTAAACCATCTTAAAAAAAATATTTTTGAGTTAATTTAAATTTATCATAAATTTTATGAAGTTTAAGTTATACACATTTAGGTTAGAACTTAAGTAAGTGATAACAAAATATCTAAAAAGATGTTTGAAAAATTCGTGTCCACACCTAATCAGTTAAGAATATGATATCTTGATCTTAGTTATCAAATTTAAAAAATGATTTTTTTATAAGTATTTCTGACAGAATTAAAGGAATAGTATTTTTTATCCTGTTTTTATTTGTATGGAATAAAAGCTTTATATTGTTTTCAATTGTATAGATGGTTTGAAATTATTATATTACATATGTTTTAGATATATAACCGACTTTTTAAATTTTTGGTACTTAGCAGAATACATAATAGTTTTAAGCTGACATGTAAATTATATAAATTCATATGATTGAATATGAAATTTGATTTTCCAAGCAATGTTAATTTTTATTTCTTATTCCAATGTAGAAAACATGTCTGAAAATACTAACACACCTTTATTCATTAATAATATCTCGGAACAAATGCCATCGTTTTATAAAGGAAAACAGGAAAACATTCTTAAATATAATTATAATGCATAATTAAAGTTGAGAAATAATGTTCACTAAATAATAAACAATGATTTAAACGATTAGTTATGTTGTGGATTCTCACTAAATATGTGAACTTTTTTTAATAGTTTTTTATGTTTTATTTTATACTAAAAAAGATTATTTTTTCAATTAAGTTTCTACTGTTAAATTTTTTTATTGAATGAGTCACATGTTAAGTAATTGATGGGATGTTAAATTATGATTTGTGATTTGATTTTAATTCAAAAAAAATTTATGTTTAATTTTTGTATTTTTTAAATTTTGATGTTATTGGTTATTGAAATAATGTTCATGAATCATACATAATCCAATAAGAATATAAAAATATAAAAATATATTTCGATAGTTAAAATTATGAAGTGAAATGCAATTTAAATTTAACCAAATTTAAGAGTACAAAATTTTGGCATACAAAATTTATGCATACAAATCTATTTGTACAAAATTTAATTCATACAAATATATAAATATATAATGTGGATGGTAATAAAATTAAATAATACTTATTATTAATGTCTTATAAAATCATAGAATTTTAAAATTATAAAATTTTAAAATCATAAAATTTCAATAATATAAAATTGTAATATACACAATTTTAAAATAATAAAATAATAAGATTATATATAATAAAGAACTCACAACAGCTACGCATACCTTAACAGAAAAAATTAATACTTAATTGAAAAAAATAAATTTTTTTAGTATTCACTCACCATAAAAATGTATTAGAGACTCGATTCTAAATTTTCAAATTTATTATAAATTTAAAACATAATTAAATTATAAATAAATATAAATAATTTTATATTTTGTAATAATTTATACTTAGAAAATAATGAACTAAAGAAAATTAATTTATAATTTTGAAAACTTCCTTTTATCTAAAATAATAAATATTCCCGATATGTTTTAATAAAATATTTTTTCTTTATAATTTATCGATAAAAAGTTGTTATTGACGTATATTTATTAAAATATCTTCATTTTAAACAAACAAATAATATGATTTCATCGAATATATATTGAATTTAAAACAAATATATATATATATATATATATATATATATATATATATAAAAATAATAATAATAACACATTCATTTCCAATTTTCCAATTTTGGAACAAGAATCTCAAGATTAATTTTTTAACATTTTTTATTGTATTTTTCAATAATTAATACTGTGGGGATAGTATATAATTTAGGTCATTTATTTAATTTTAATTAAGATGGTTGTGTATAGATATAGTTTTGTGATCGTAAAGTTTTGATAAGAATAAAGAAGTTGGTGATTTTGGATAATTAGAATGGTAGAAAAAATAAAAGATAGAAAGAATATTAAAAAAAATCAATTTAACAATTATTGTTAAATTATTAACTATGCTGTTGAGTTAGATAAAACAATAATATCAAAACTACTTATATTTATATATATATATATATATATATATAATTTTATATTTTGTATTCGATTCTGACGGTTGTTAATTATAGTGGTGAACCTTACGAACCGTATGGAAAATAACCTGACCCAAATGATAACTTTGCAGTGAGTTAAGAGTTTAGTTTGTTTCACTGATCACAGTCACAGGTAGCTTTCGCACACTCCCTTATTTCGTGCGCAAACTCTTCCTGTTGTTCCCTTTCTTCTCCACTTCCATCACACTCTCACTGTGCCATCATCTTCACAATCACGCCCTTCTCCGCGACCATCATATTCGCAGGTATTCTACATTCTCTCTTCTCATTCTCCTCGCAATTGGGTCTCCGTCATTTTTCATACTTTTTTTTTTTCCTCATTCCCTCCTACCGATTCCTAATATAGGCAAATGGGTGATTCCTACGTTAGCGTTCCAACAATGACATCTTTTTTTCTCTCTTAATATTGATCAGACATTGTTGCCGGGTTAGTGATTATGGGATGTTATTGTTGGCTGAAGTGAGATGTGTTCCTGTGTGAAGTTTTGTTCTTTTCGTCCAAGTTTGGATTTTTTCGTTGTGGGTAACGATTGATTCGTTTGGCAGTTCAAATGGGTCTAGTTTGTTTCGTGTTGTGAGTTCGGTTTAGGGTTTAGATTTGAGGTTTTTGTTTCTCGTTGGATCTGGGGTAATCTGCTGAGGCAAGTACGGTAATACGACTAGGTATTTGATTATTATTTTTCTTTGGGATGTAATATTTGGTTACATGATAAATTAAGGTGGTCTCACTTCATTTCGAGAGAATGTGGGTGTTTTGTTGTCGTTTTATATTGTGCCTTTTCTTAGTTATATTGTTTTTATTAGTTTCTCACAATTGTCTCTTGTGAGGGAGTGGACACTAGCTAGTTTATTTTATCTGAACCTGTTTTATTCTCGATTGATTAGTCAACACCAATTTCTATCAGTGTTATGCGTCTGCATTAACTGTGTTCCTTTTTATGCATTCAGTCTTGTTGGGAAGACTGCTTATAGATATGTACACTGCTTGTTACTTACTACTATTAGTTTTTTAAGTGGTCATAAAATTGAAGGTTAATAATCAGAGTCAGTTATTGAAGCGTAGCCATCTTGGATTAGCGGCTAGTTTAACTAAGTGCAATTGTTGATGCCTCCAACTTGGTAACATCAAGAAGCTAAACTCAAGGACTGCTTCTAGTATTCAAATCCCCTCAGCTTTAATCTAGCTAACCGGTGTCTTATAAATCAGGCTTCATCTTCTAATGTTACCCATGCTTTCCATTTTGTCTCAATTTGCCTCATCTACTTGCTCCTACATGACACCCAAAAACAACGTATGAATATTATATGCATGTACACAGCAACTATACGGTTCATATTTCTGTTTTGCCTCTCTTTGTGGTATTGAATATATTGACATGTTGATCTAAGAGATATTATGTCTAGCAGAGATTTGTTGGTTTATTTCATCATTAACACATATTAAACTTTGAACATATGGATTATGTTTCTCTAAAAGAACTCATATCTGTTCTATACAAAAACAATGAATTCCCTCTCTCTCTAGGTGAGATCAATTACTTGGATCAAATGATACCACTGTGTTTTGTCCAAAAACTATTATTTTGGAGTGACCATTTAGATTCAAATAGAATTAAATTCTTTGTTTTTCCAATTTTTGTGTATCTAGATTTTCTTGAGTTTCAATACTGACCAACGTGTTTTGGACAGATGGCCTTGCAAACAGCTACTCCTCCAACTGCTCCCAGTGCCCAAGTTGTGGGTAATGCATTTGTTGAACAATATTACCACATTCTTCACCATTCACCAGATTTGGTCTATCGGTTTTACCAGGACTCTAGTGTGATTAGCCGTCCTGATTCCAATGGTGTGATGACATCAGTTACAACCATGAAAGTAAGTTTTTTTGATACAAAACTGGTGCCTCTACCACCTCTTTTAGTTCCTAAAAATGTTTCCTCTGATGCCTTGTTGAAAGATAAGAAACATTGTAAATATGATGTAATTCTACGTTTTGATATCCATTATCATTCATTGCTAACGAATTGCTAGTTAAATAAACTGCTATATGTTCATACTATCTACTAATGTATTGCTAATTCATTTTTTACCCCGTTCATTTTCATACTATTTTTTGAGAATCTGATGGGTTGTACTTCTATTTTCTTGTGTTTTACTATGTTTAGAAGGATGAAACATCGTTCATTTAAATTTTATGCTGCTTCTTTAAATGTTTAGTGGATATATCGCAGGCTTTCTGCCAATCTCTAAGTGTATGGGTTTGTGGTGCAGGGCATTAATGAGAAGATTCTTTCACTAAATTTCAAGGAATTTAAAGCAGAAATAAAGACTGCAGATGCTCAAAAGTCGTACAAGGAGGGAGTGACTGTGCTGGTCACTGGATGTTTGACTGGCAAGGATAACATGAGAAGAAAATTTGCACAGTCGTTCTTTCTTGCTCCACAAGACAATGGCTATTTTGTTCTTAATGATGTTTTTAGGTATGTAGAAGACGATGAACCATCAGAACTACCTCCAGTTAATGGAGATGAGGATGCAGCTACTGTTAAAATAACCCCAGAACCAGGCAAGATTATAATTAAAAAATTTGTATTTTCTGGTGCAAAGTTTATTCAAGAGTTGTATTCATGCTGTTCTTATTTCTTTACAGAATCCATTCATGTTGCTGATTCTCCTGCCCCAGACTCCACTAATTCTCCTGTGATCAAAGGTCAAGTTGTTGCGGAGAATGCTTATGCTCCACCTAATCACCACGAGAGACAGATACCTGCTGAAAACGAAGACAATGTAGAATCCCATTTTCGGTCAAATGGCAATGACGATTCTCAGGCCACAGAAGTGGCTTCTTTAGCTCAGGAGGATGCTCCAAAGCAGTCTTATGCATCAATTGTAAGTATTGCTACAAATAGTTCACTTACAACCGCTGTCATTATTCTTTTGAAGCTTATTGATTTGTTGTTAGGTGAAAGTCCAAAAAGGGAGTTCAGGACCAACTAAAATTTATGTGCCTACTAATACGCTAAAGTCAGGGCCTAACAAAACTGAGAACCTGGTAGTTGAGTCAGTAGAATCCGATGAAGTGCCTGAAGCAGCTTTGGATATTGTTAACGACCCTGAAAGTAGTGATGCTCATGAGGAAGGTACATGTTATTTGTTTCAATTTTCACATACGTCATGCTGTGTTGTCTTTCAAAGTTTTGGAGAAAATGAATTTTAAACACATCATTTATTTTTGTCAAGTCATTAAGTTCACTGATTGCAACACAGCCATATATTTTTCTTGAACATATTTGTGCTTCTTTCTGATAAACAAATTCTGCCAACAGTTGAAGGACACTCCATTTACATTCGAAATTTACCTTTAAATGTGACGGTTGGTCAGTTGGAAGCGGAATTTAAGAAATTTGGCCCCATCAAGCCGGAAGGCATCCAAGTCAGAAATAACAAGGTGATTATTGGGTTAAGAGGCTTTTCAAATTGTCTTTTTGCATTTTCTTCAACCCTAATGCAGTTTTGTTGGAAACACTTTATTTGTCTTTACAGCAACAGGGATACTGTTTTGGCTTTGTTGAGTTCCTATCTCTAAATTCGATGAATAGTGCAATTCAGGTATTGTCCTCATTACATCACGTGGTAGCTTAGATTTCTAGAATTTTGGCTTTTAATCATGCTAGCTAATTATATTTATTGTGTTGAAGCTGCTTGAAAATGGGACTGATTTCAAGTTGGAACTTGGATGCAGTTGTACATATAATATCACTGCTGCATTAGATGATAACAATTTGGAATAATGACTTATATGTTGAAAATTATAAAAAAAAATTCTTCGTTCAAACTTAAGCTTATTCTCTTGTTTACATAAGTCTTCTATTGACACAAGCCTCAACCATCTCTGCATCAAGCTGGAAGCCTATAGTTCATCTCCTTTATAGCTGACTCATTCTTGGTAGCGCATTAGTTCTACATTTAGCTGGTGGTAGTTTCTGCAATGCACTTTTTTGAGTTTGAGGCAATCTTGGATAGCGGCCAGCTCTAAAAACGCTGTCCGGAGATATCATATAGACAGCCGGTATTTTGTACACACACACACACACAGATATATATATATATATATATATATATATATATATATAATATATATATATATAAACTCTCAAAACTGATAAAATTACTCAAAAATAACAATATCCATAATTAACAATAAAAAGTCATAGGTGTCTTCAACAAACATACAAGTAAACAGAACATACAAAAGTCAAATACTCATTTCTTAGATTGAAATTATGAATATCATCTTCAAAATCCAAGCCTTTATCATTTTTACTACTATTACATCTATAGGTTTCAATTTTGGAAAATTAAAATCCCAACCTCCAGAAAAGCCCTAATGTTTCTGATCTAACTTATTTTTTAGAATCAACACAGTGTGGCCTTACATTCCACTATTTGTTCTATGGCTGCTACACTAAACTGCTCGGCTATAGCAGCACCTGTAGTGGGCAAGGGCAGTTTCCTGCTGCTGTGCTGCTCTATTGAACATATTCTTTAAAACAATGACAGCTCTTTAATCTGTGCTATGCTAGTATTAGTAATATCCTGGTTTAGTATCCTTGGGTTTCTTTCCATCTTCCTGTATTTTGATATGGCATCGAATTAATTGTCTTCCATTTTATTTTTAGATTTAGTATGTGCATAAAACATCATGAATGATTGTTTAACTAAATATCATGGGAGATGAATATTTCTCGAGTGTGTTAAGAACCATATGTGTATAGCAAATAAAACCTGAAACAAATTTTATATCTTGTGGAAGAGTTAAATTTGCAAAAATGTATCATATAACTTAGACAATTGTTGGACTGTGCATGTCTAGGGAAGAGCTATGGTACACTCAATTTGTGGATCCACCAAATTAGAAATTAAAACAAAATCAATCATACTATTACAATAAAATTCTTGAAGTCTTAAATGTTTTAGTTTATTTCCTAAAGTGTACGAGCATGCTGCTGTATGTTGAAATTCACCTCGGTGCAAATTGAATTTTCCATTCACCTTGTTATTCTGAAGAAGGGGTTTAAATGTTGTCCAAACTGAAGGTCTCCCAATTTAAAGCCAAACAATTCATCTTATCCTTAGACCCCTTCACTCAATGGCTGCACTTGACTTTAGTGCATCGTAGAACCATATCCTATAGACAGACAACCTTGTTAGCCTTGCTGATGTACGTTAAAGTGGGGACAGAAGAAAGCAAGATTATAACTCCACTACACTGTAATTTGACCTAATCCTGTCTAAGCATTACAGAAAGTCACTTGAAGATTATAGGTTGTGGGTTTGGAAAGAAGTAACAGAGAGACAGCAAAAGTAATGCAGAGTGTACGATTGATTGAATGTAATGTGTTCAACAAAACTCCTATTTATATTACTGATTAGGTCAATACAAGAACAAGTATTACCATACAAACTCACTAGGATGAAAGCAATAACAACTAGAGATACTACAACTGTGACAAACCCACTAACAGTAAAACTGTAACCTGTTACAATAAGGAAATACACCAAGAAAGAATGATAGAGAAACTAAATATATCTTTAATATTTTCTAGCACTCCTTCAAACTTGTGTTTTCTAAGCTTTAACTAGTAACAAGAGGTAGGAGAAGAAATAGCAACATGTTGAAACTATATTAAAAGAAGATAAAAGAAAAAGACCTGGCACTACCAGATACTGAGCCATCCAAACACGGCATTTTGAAAAGGAGATTAGACCAACTAACCTAGAATTTTTACTTTCTCTCGTAATTTTATATAATGTTTGAAGTTATCTGTGCTTTCTAAATGATTTCTCCATTTGTTATTTCAAATTTAATGCAAAAAACTTAAGATCTTTGAGCATTATTTAAGACAGTCAGTTCATTTTGTCAGGCTTCACCTATTCCTATTGGGGGGCGTCAAGCTGTAGTTGAGATAAAGAGAACCACTACTCGAGGTAATATGAAGCTTAACTATCATGAATAAAATTGTTATCATTCATTCCACAAAGAAGAGAAATAGTGATGATTTCATAATAGTTCACAAAATGCTAATTGTGTTTGTTCTGTTTCAGTTGGCAGTGGCATTAGCAATGCTGGAAGACCTAGGATCCCACCCGGTAGGGGTGGGTTACGAAATGACTCTTTCAGGGGCCGTGGGAACTACGGTGGCGGTCGTGGATACGGTCGGAGTGATTATGTAAGCCGTGGTGGTGACTTTTCTGGTAGAGGTCGTGGTCATGGTGAAGGGTATCACCAAGGAAGAGGGAGAGGTGGCAGGTCAAGCGGACCAAAACAGAATGCTGCTGTTTTGAACTGAAGTACTGAATGATTTTTGGGAGATTGTTCTGTGACCCGTTTTTTTGGTCAGTTACAAGCATGCATATTCTTGGAATTATCTTCCCACCCTCAACCTTCCAATCTTTCTTTCACTGCATTTGCACAGTTGTAGTATCTCTAGTTGTTATTGCTTTCATCCTAGTGAGTTAGTAGTCATCAGGAATAGGTATACTCTTTTCTTTTTAAAAATTTAACAGATGCTATGACTGGAATTCACATTAGGTTAACCATCACTCCTTTTTTTATTCGTTGCTATCATGCAACAATTTTACATCCAATTTCACATTTTAATTTAAAAAGGCTTATTATTATTATTATTATTGGTTCCAAATTTTGTTTAAGATTATTCGTAAAATTTAAAATGAACCTGGGTTAACTACTGTTTTATATGTTCTGCTATCTGTTTGGAAGATTCTATAGAAGATATACATGGAATGGTTGAATAAGGAAAAAGTAAGAACGGTTAAATATTGTATTGGTAAAGGATGAATAGGGATGTCATCCGGAGGGGGGTACGGTATGAGTAATATTTTTTAAGTGTTCTATTTCTCGGATAAATATCATTTTATATCCATTTTTATGTAATTGTGTGTATATTCGTTTTGCGTGTATTTACATGTTTTTTAATATTCATAGATATTTGTAATTATTTACAAATTTCTTTTCATAACATATTTTGATTATAAATCTAAATAAAATACAAGAGATAATATTCATAGATTTTAAATAAATAGTGTTGATCAACGGTTTCTAAAAATGAAAAATTTTTAAAATTAATTAACAAAAAATAATTCATTCAAAATTAATATGTTAATATTTTAATTATATTTATTTTTTTAATTTAAATTATAATATAACGAGTATGGATATTCATGTTTATGAAAATTATGGTACACATATTCACTCCGTTGTAAGTATTATTCTTGAATATTTATTTACAAATATATATCTTTTACTTGTGAATTTTATCTACATATATTCTCACATTCTAAGGATGAAGGCAATAAAATGGTAACATGGTACTATAATAATTTTTTGCATTTTATATCTTTGGAATGCTATTTATTTCTTAATCTGATCCTTAAATACGTGGCACACGTCCAATCTAATCTTTAAAATGGTTAAAAATCTATTTTAGGGACTCAAATTGTAAAAATGTTGAATTGGTACATAATATCAATTTTGTAATAAAATAGACCTCGATTTACATTTAATTTGGTTTTCAAAATTATACTCTAATAACTATTATACATATTTAGAAACTAAAATTAATATTTCATTTTTAAGGACTAAATGGATAATATCTCCCCCTTTTTACTTTCAAAATCAGTTATTTAAAGGACGCGACCACACAAAAAATATAAAATATTTAATAGTGTTTATTGAATAAACAAGATTGTTGGATAAAGCTTTCAAAACCATTTTCACACGCTTAATATAGAAAATGTGAGTCCCATGTTCATTTGGGCTGAACTGACTTTGAATTCTATGAACAATGTCTTATGTCGTAATCTTTTTTAAAAAAAAAAAAAGCATATAACAAATTCGACAAATAATACAATGATTAAAAAGAAGAAAAAGTGAGAAAAAAAATAGAGTATATTTTGATTGCCTTCACACTGAAAAATAATTTTGAAAGCTAGTATTTTGTTTTGAAAGAAGAAAAAGAAGGTGCGAATGAATGCTTTTGTAAAGGTATTTTGTTTAGTGATAAGTGTACATGTTTGTCTGTTGAACTACGTATTGGATACCGTAGAAAAGACATTAAAGAAAGAAAATGAAAATTGTTGTTTGATTGAATGTTGAGTGTTGCAGCAGCAGTAGCAATAATAGGAAAAAAAAATGTGGGAGAGAGAGAGAGAGAAGGGTGGGTTTAAAAAGAAGGAGAAGCAGAAAGAGACACGTGTCAAAGAGAGATGGGTGGTTACGTTGCAGAGACTAATAACTCTGTTCCACCAGTCACCTCAGTCTGACACAACCTACGCTTTTTTTCACCACATTCACGTTAGCCACGTCACCCTCTCTCTGCAACTTGCTCTCTCTCCAACCGTGCAGGGACGCGTGGCACTCACCCGCTCAACGCAGAAAAGCAAAAGCGCAAGTTGGCCTCTGCGCTGGGCCCCACAGCCGGATCTCAATATCTCATCTGCTGCCGTGTTGTCCGGAGATTCCTTGGGTTTCTGTCTCTCCCCAACCATTCTCTACCGTCGGATCCCAATCATCGTTTTCTTACGTACGATTCACGATTCTCCCTCGCACAACTTGCTATTTCCATTTTTTTAATTTCTTCTCTTATTGACAAAATCATTCAAACTATATAGCTGTTAAAAGGTTGCAAATATGCCTCTCAATCTAGTTTATTTTTATAAATTTTAATAGATTAATTTTGATTTGACTTACTTAGAATTTGGCTTATTCGGATTCGATACGTAGAAAGTTGAATTGATTTATCAATATACAAATAAAGAATCACACACACATGTTTGTTATTAAGTTGAATTTTGTATTTCGATCATGTTAGGTTATTTTTTTTAGCTAACACAAATAATTTATATTTTTGTGATTGTGGTTTGTATTTGAATTGTATTAAAGTTTATTTTAATTTTAATTACAATTATAACTTAGTTTTGATTGAAAAAAAAAGTATTTTTTTTTAATTAAATGAACCCATGAACCAACTCCTTAGTAGGTCGGGTCAGATTCAAATTTTGTTCTCACTAATAAGTGAGCTGGATTAAGTAGACTCACTAAATAATCAATTTATAAATGGATCGAGTCAAATCAAATCGAATTATTCATACTATACACGTTTCTATCATCTCATAGCTAATTTAGGAGGACAAAAATGTAAACACAATTTTTTTACAAGTCCTCGCTCAAACCCTAAATGGACCACTCCTTGTTATATTTTCTTATTCGATGTGAACGATGTTCTATCGTACTACAAATTATTCCTCTAAACATTACTTGAATTCATATATTTCACTGAAATAGAACCTTGAATAGAATTATATATACTTTCTGCTCCTTCTAATCATACAGAATAATAGTAATAGAACAAAACCATGATGAGCAAGCAAATGTAAGATAAAGGATTGATTAAATTTATAGCAATTGGTTTAAAAAACCACTAATCCTCTGTCTGATACAATAAAAAATAAATATATTAAGAGACACGTTTATGAAAAATAAAGTCATTTTTAAAATGGTTTGGTTGAGAGAAATAATTAAGAATTGGGTAAGAAAGAAAAAAAAATGAAAAGGTGTTTATTATTAATTGGTTGTTTTTTAAAAAAGTAATTGCTTGAATAAAAATTTCGATAACTGCTTTTTTAAAAAAACAAACAATGGTAAAATATAATTGAAGTTTGGTTTTCATTTCTCATTTACTTTTAAGTTCTCAAGGTTTTTGCCATTGCTAAAATGTATACATAATAATCTAGATGCCAAAATATTAAATATGCAAGTTTAATAAACAAATAAATTAAAACTGAAAGATTTCAAAGGTTTTGAACTTTTGTCTGTATTCAAAATAGAAAATTTGGGTAAATTTTGAATTTACGAAAAAGTATATTTATTTCAATATTTGATTGTTTTTCTTGAAAATAGTAAAAAATATATAAAATATTGTAAGTTTTATTATTTATTACACACGTTTATGATAAATTTATACATTTATTGTTATCAAAATATTAATTTCTTTTAAATAAGTGTATAGATAATATTTTAAACATAGATCGGTGTGGCAAACATATTTTTTAAATTTTTAAAAATTGAATGTGTTTATTAAAGAGATGAAATGGTGGTTATCTGGACATACTCAGATTAGTTTTATATTATGTACTTCGGATATAAACATGATTGATTTTATTGATCTACGCAAAGACTCATAAACAAACTGAATAAAAGTAAAGAATTACTTTTTGGTTAGACTAACGCGTGTTTATTAACTAGAAGGCAAACACGTCCTTAAGTTATTGGAGATAAATTCGGTGCTCAGGTGATCGAAGTGGGTGCGTAAAAGCCAAAAGAAATTGTAAGAAAACATTGTCCTATATTCTGCAGAGGGGATTTTACGTTGTAAGAGAGCGTCGAAAAAGTACTCCGAAAAAAACAAGGACCCAGAACATGCATTTGCAATGAGAGGTGTCGTCATAACCGATGAAAGTGTGTGATGATTCATCATTCAATCGAACTAGTTGGTCGTGTACAGGAAAAAGAAACGAGTGCAACTGGGTAACCCTCCCTCCCTCACCCTTTCACCTCAATCAGTTTGTTGTTATTAGTTTCACTTAGACACAAAATTAACTTCAAACAATCCAATAAACCGGTGGGGACCGATTCAGAATACTCATCAAATGATGTGTTACAACGAAGAAAATAGAAAAACATATTTTAAAGAAAAATTATAAATGAGAAAAGGTTCATAAATATATTGTAACATGAATGACAGAAGCACATGTGTTGATCTTTCGTTGTCACTGTCTGTCCATGTAGGCTCCACGTTCAAGCTTGTTCATATTATTCATACTTCAACTTAAAATTCTGAAAATAATAATTAATTTTCTAACTGTAACTGTAACTAAATTTTATCAAATTTAACACTATATAAAAAAATCAGTTACTCAGATGTAAAATGCAGTAATTAAAAGATAGGATCCAGAAAGGGATGTGTTATATTATTGTAGACTATAAATGACATAAAATCTGGGATTGATTCAGTCATGTGAATAGATAAAATAAAATATTTTTTTTTTCTTTTTGAAAAAAAAAAAAAAGTGAGTGAGTGCAAGCTGGGTGTTGTGTGGGTATGAACGTTATCTTGTATTGCAGTATTCATACTAACCAATATATGTGTCACCTTCTTATTCCATCACGTGTAGTTTATTGCTCTCACTCTCACCATTGTGGCGACACGTGTGCATCGAAAATTGCAACCATCTATCCCAATCTGCTTCTCCCCTTCCACCTTTCCTTTCTCACAAGACAAACACAACCCAACAACACAATTGCCTCGTACGTGCCACCTCACCATTCTCTCTCATTGCCACGTGTCCCTCCAAACTCCCCTCCTCTCCCCACGTGTCGCCTCCTTATCCCTTAGCCCCATTCTCGTCATTTCACATCTTTTCACTCTGCTCTTTTTCCTTTATCTCATTAATTCTCTTATTTCCTTTCTCTCTCTCTCTACCCCCTCCCTCCACAACACACTCAGAAAATGTAGAAATGCAACAAAATTTTCTTCCAAACAAAAACGTATGAATTGGTCGGTTTAGCAATGAATCATCTTCCCTTACCCACATAATCACCACCTCCAATTTTACATCTTTTTTGCCTGGTTTTACCCTCTCTGTCTCTTTCTCTGTTTCTGTCTCTTAGTTTCTTTCAATGGCACAAGTTCAAGACAGAGACAACACCCGCAACAACCATCATTACATTTCTTCAGCACCCGCAACAACAGCACAATCTCCAATGAACAATTTGCCCCGAGATCTGTTGAGGAGCTTCATGGGAGTGAACAATCATCACGGCCACCATGGTAATCATCAGAATTTGCCTGTGCCGGTGGTGAAGTTAGAGGAAGAAGAGGAGTTGGAACTAAGTCTCGGGCTTTCGATGAACGGTCGATTTGGGGTGGACCCCACCGCCAAGAAGATAAAGAGAACTACGTCGATTCCGGAGTTCGTGAGGGACGAGATGGGGTACGCTGTTGTGCAGTGCACGGCGCCTCTGGTGAGGACGTGCTCGCTGCCGACGGAGACGGAGGAGGAGTGGCGGAAAAGGAAGGAGTTGCAGACGCTGCGCCGCATGGAGGCGAGGAGGAAGCGCTCCGAGAAGCAGAGGAATTTGAAGGCTCTCAGAGAGCAACAGCAACAACAGCAACCAAGGGTTGGGTCTGAAGGGAATAATCCTGTGGAACAAGGTGCAGGGGCTTACGCTGAGGGTGCCCCCCTGGGGAGAACCGTGTCGTTGACCACACGCGTTTGTGGACTCGGTTTGAATGGGGACAGCGAGAAAGAGAAGAAGGAAAAGGGTGGAGTGGTGTTGGCGCCTCCATCGCCTTCGCAGGGTTCCATTGGTTCTTCGGGAACCTCAGAAGTTGAGTCTCGACAAGGTCAAGGTAATAATTATTAATTGATATTTTTTATTTTACACTTTTCTTCAAGGACTTTTGGTTTATCTGTTTTTACATTTGCTTGCTTTCTTTGACTGTTCTGGTTTTATTCCTTTTAATTTCTTTTCCTGTTGTGTTTTTTTCCCTTTGGGATATTGGTCATCAATCAAGCAGGAAAAAAGTTGAAATTTTTTTTGCTGTTTTTTATTTTTTAACTTTTCACCTCTAGTCAGGAATTAAATTAGGGAGGGTGAGACCTACTAGGGTCCCCCATAGTGGCATGATTGTCCTAGGTTATGATATCGGGTTTGTCATTTTTTACCAAAAAAGAGAAATTGGGAGAAGTCAGCCTCTGCTTGGGTTTAACTTTTCAACTCTTAAATCAAAATCGAAATTACTGTTTTCTTAACCGATGTCAATTTGTTGAATGATCTGATGATCAAGATGAGTGAGTTTTTTTGCAGATGTCAGATCATGTCTGCGCCAGAAAAATTAGTCAAAGTTTTGTCTTAGTTCAATTTTGCATTTGCTAAGTAATTTTTGTAACAATGTTTAAGCTGAATTTGGCCTTTGATTTGAAATGATAACCCGGGATTGGTTATTGTTTGCACTCTTAGCCTCATCCAAAGTGGCTAGTATGCAGCATTTCACCGTGATCTTTCGTTCATACCTTTGGGTTGACACTTGTTTATGTTGAGAATGTCTCCAAAAAAGATAAGCATAAACCAGAGGTTGTATCCTTGTGTGTCATAGAAAGTGGGAGAACATGAATGTTGAAAAATTAGTAGTCATTTTTCTTGTGTAGAGCAAATACTATTACCATTTACTTCCCTTGGATTCTGACCTCGAAACAGAACCATGTTGATTGTGAATTCCCTTTTGGAAAATCTAATGATGGCGACTCTGTAGTACATGTAAGTTTTAAGAAATGGTTGTGTGTAATCACTGTTGCAGAGTTCTTTAGAACAACACATTAATATCTTCTAAGTGCCAAGAATTCAGAAAGGTGTGTTCCAACGGATCTATATTTTGAACTTGGCATTCCACTGAAAAATTCACTTAATCTATTCAAATATTTATGAAGTTCATGTTATCAGAATCCATTTTCAGCTTCTTGTATATAAGGTTTGGCAATAGCAAGCTAAATCGTAATTTATGAAATGCTTTGTTCTCCCTTGATCATGCTCTATCACTTCTAGTTGATCATTCAACACTTCTAGTCTGTGTGTAAACCCATTTTTGGTATCTTAAATTATTTTGCAACCCATTTTTTCTCCACTTCAGGACCAACACCAATAGATGTTAGAAGCCCTACTAGTGGCAACTTGCAGCCAGATAGTGAGCTGAAATCAGCAATTGCAGCCCAAGCAAGTGTTGCAGAGAATGGTAGCAAGAATGCTGGTGCAGTGGGTGTGAGAAGTGAATCTAACAAGCATTCAGTACCCCAGAACAGAACCAAAGACATTGTGAGGAACTTGTTGGAAGACATGCCCTGTGTCTCCACAAAAGGTGATGGTCCTAATGGAAGAAGGGTAGAAGGTTTTCTTTACCGGTATGGGAAAGGTGAGGAAGTGAGGATAGTGTGTGTTTGCCATGGCAGTTTTCTCACCCCTTCAGAGTTTGTTAAGCATGCTGGTGGCGGTGACGTGGCAAATCCATTGAAGCATATTGTTGTTAGTCCAAGCATTTTGTGAGGCCAAGAGAAAGAACCAACCAATCATCATGAGTCATCAAATTTTTACTCAATTGATTCCTATGTTCACTCTTGAACTCACTTTGACTTCTGATCTGCATGTTATGTTCAAGTTCTTTTCATCCTTTCAAATCATAGATAATATATTATTATGAAAGAATCTTGTTTCTTATTCAGGTATTCTTCCCTTTTCTTCTTATGTCTTAGAATGGATTTATTGGCTGGCTAGTTTTAATTTTTCTGATATCTGCCAAGTAGAAAAAGAAAAGTTTCATATGGTTTCGATATTTTACAAATGAAAAAACATTAAAAATTCTATCTTTGAAAAAGGATTCTAACTTCATAAAAATTAAGTTAGAATCATTTTTTTGTTGTATTATTTTATATATTTGATATGATATGTAACTTTGTATGGTCTGATGCGTGAACCTCTTTAAACTAAAGACCCAAAAATTATTTAGTTTTTTTATTGAGAAGAAATATTTTTCTCTGTTTATATTTATTTCTTTTTTTTCATCCATTCCCCACCCGACAGAAAAATAAATATTAAGCATCAAATGTCTGTTTTTTGTGTCTATACTTGCATAATCGACTCTTTTGTGTTTGTTTTTGTGTTTGTTTTTTGTTTCTCGTATGTTAAAGCCTTGCTATTAATGAAGGAATTAAGAAAAACTTGTCCAAATACATGTTGCATCATACTTCATATTATTTTATTTCACGAATTAAGCATGCTTTACAAGTATAATTTTTACATTTTAAATTGATTAGAAGTTATTATTGAAACCAATGTGAAGATAATTATGTTAAGATAATTATTACAAAATGTAGTGAACTTACTGTTTATCACATGCATTATTACTACATACATACGTGTCTTGTTGAAGTATCTTAATAAGAAACTGAACGTTGATTAAGAATTTATGAATGTTTATTTTGCTCCCATGGAATGCTTGTTAGAATTGATTAAGAATTTATGAATGTTTATTTTGCTCCATGGGATGCTTCTTAAGAATGATGTAGATGCTTATAAATGCCTTAAAATGTGGACAGTTTCTTCATGTATTTCTTTCTGCATCTTCATAATTTTTGTATTTCAAATTTTGCAATTTAAAATACTTTTTTATGAATGTGTTTTTTAATGAGAATATGGATAAAAGTTTTGGGGCACTTTTGTATATTTTTTCCTATATTTGCGTAAATTTTTGTACTTTAAATTTTACATTCTAAAATGATTTTTATAGAAATACAGGTAAAATGTATGGTGCAAGAAGAAATGATAAAGTGTGTTAGCATCAATCATCTCAAAACATTCTTCTGGAGGTCTCAGTTTAGTCAAGGTAGAGAAAACAGATTTCAGGACTTAAATTTAGGGTCAAATTAACACAAATGATATATTTTTCTTTAATTAGAAAGTAAAAAGCAAAATATAACTGTTTTAAAAATGAAAACTTTAATTTAATTTATTTTTGATGAATCCAAAATTTAAATTTTTTACATCTTCCTTAATTATCCACCAACAGCACCCAAACGTAATATTTCCACTACTTTCTCCATGGATTCAAAAAAAGCCTCAAATCAAACTTGCCGTATATTGCGTTTTTTTTTTTTTTTTTTATTTTTTTTTTTTTTTTTTTTTTCAGTTGATATGCTTTTTGTAATTTATTGAATGACAATGAATTTCAATTCATTATAATTTTGATTAGTTGATATGCTTTTTGTAATTTATTGAATGACAATGAATTTCAATTCATTTTAATTTTGATTTGCTGGTATGGTTGATTTTAAGACTTTGGTTTGGCCATGGAAGTGTTAGTTAGGAAATGCCTATGTGTTGACGAACGTTGGGATTATGATTTGAGAGTCTCTGAGTTCAGTAGCATGGGAGTTTGTGGCCCAGTGCTTTGAGATGCCATGTAGCATGATGAAGAGAAATTACATTTGTAAAGCTTCTTAGTTTTCTGTATTACAAAGAGAATGATAGGGAAAAAAAACGGAAGTGCTTGATTAGAATTAGTCATTATCAGATAATGTGGTACACAGAAGGCATAATAGTAAGATAATAGTAAGGAGAGTATTTTAACACAATTTGTATGACTGAAGAAACGTGTGATTGGGGAAGGAAAATTTTCAATGTGGCGTGCTTTGTGGTGCTTTGGTGGGAACGTGTGTTGCGGAGTGGTGGGGGCTGTTGTTGGTGCAATGAAATGCAATGCAAATGGTGGTATTTGTCAAATCTGTGCTCCGCAAATAGTGTGTTGAATGCTGCAGTTTTGAAGTATGCACACAAACAAGAACAGGACTTTTTTTTCTTCTAATTATGTTCCATATAGAGATTTCTTTGGATACATGAGTGGATAACAAATTGTTAATATTTTTGTTTCAACGGCTATTTTTACAATACCGACTCAAGGCGTTGTCCAGTGAACTACAGAAAGTGAGTGTGAGAAGATTTTTCTATGAATTGTTCGAGTCTGATATTACTTTTCTCAACACTCTATCATAGCTTCAGATTTTTTTGGTGCAACAAAGTGTTTAATCAGTTTGGACTTGATGATGAATGATTTTGACATAATTCTTTGTTTGAAGTGTTCTCTATTCTAGGATTATCATTAAATTAACCCTGGTGCTTTTACAGCTTCGTTGTTTCAGTAAAGCTTGAACATCATTTGCTAATTAAGGTTCACCAGGCTCCTACATCAATAGATGACAAGCATAAACAGAGTTTTGTCAACTCCAGAAACTCTGTTAAACGTTACAGGAACTGAACCTCTAATTACAGTAGGAAAAATCTGCTAAACTGCAAAGTTTAAAAGATTCTTGAAAATTATCAAATATTAAATTTACCTCACCACATTAACAATAACTGATATGAGTTGTAGAACTTCATAGATTACAGTGAACAAAAAATGTTGACAAGGATCAAATTGAAAGGTAAGATTGCAAGAACTTGTCCAAAAACTCATTTGCATTACTCCTCATCTGCTGTGAATCCACCAGAGGAGGTTACTGAATGAGTTTCCATCATCAAAACCTGTCAACCTTCTTATTTGCTTTAATGCTGTACTTTTATCATAAATTCCTTGCAAGGCATAGGTGAATCCCTTCCAGCCTTCTACATTCGTTTTATTCTTCAAAGAAGGTAGTGTCCATTCCACAAGCTCCTTCGTATAAACAGTATCAGAGAACAAGGTCTCAGTGACAGGTAACAAGGGTAGAACTTGGATACTAAGCCTGCACTCTCTACATTCCGCAGTAGCCCACCATAGCTTACTGTCCCTCTTGTTAGCCCACAGAATACCCACGATCCTGTTATCTTTTGCAAATTCTTCTTCATACAAGTTGTCTTCTGCTTTTACATGCCACCATGTTTGTGTGGCACGAATTTCCAATGCTAACAGTGTCGATCCAGTATCAACAAGACGGCTATCACCATAAGCTAGACCCATCAAAGCTGCTGCATAATATGCATTTACAGCTTCACTTGTACTCTCCTGATTCCTTCCATCTTCAAATTCAGTCAGCCCTGAAGCCCAAGAGTGTAACTTGTAAAGGTCAAAACACCTTAGGCGTGGATAATCTGAGTTATACCTTTGGCCCAAGTTCATAAAATCTGTCGCAAGTGAATAAGCTTGCGGTTTGAATTTTTTGCCCCAGGCAGGGTCAATCTTTGCAAGAACTGCAATTCCATAAAGGAAGTACCCCAAATGAAAATGGTGATCGTTATATATTCCAAAACCAAAATCAGCAGTTGAATCTGTGGAGCCTTGTTCAGTAACAAGTCCACGCCATTTTCTTTCGTACAGAAAACCATTCCCTTTGAAAGTTCCATCCAACCAGGGCTCAATGGTTTCCTTCAGAAACTTTCTAATCTTGGGAATCACCTTATAATAAGACACTTCTTCTGCGATCAAGGCTAACCTTGCAGCCCTTCCAACAAGCTTCCCATAGAAATAAGATGAATTTGTTGTTATTGCAGAAGAATTTAGCCCCTTGACATCCTTATAAAGTGCGGAGACAATCTCACCAAACGACTCTTTATTGATCCCTTTCTTAGAATGCCATGTGACAGGAATAGGATCCGTCTCCAACACCCACGAATCTCCAACAACACCAACAAGATCACCGTCAACACTTCGATACTTAAAATCGTGCAGAACGGTAACGTTACAGTCACGTGATAGAAGCTTAGCATGAAGAGGGTGAGCTAGCATGAGCAAGTCCCCTGACCGTTTCTTTTGCCATTTATACTCCAAACGGAAAGGCTTGCCGAGTGTTGCATCACCCGACACGGGGTAACAAGAACTGAACTTGTCAAGAGTTGCGACATTACTGGGGTTGGAATCAGGCAACGCTGCTATACGAATGATGCCAGAAAACGGCTTGGATGTAACCTCGGAAGGAACATGGTTCAAATAGATAGGGGACGAGGTGTATATGAGCCATGTCTGAGTGTTGTTAAGCTGAATGATAAACTTGGTATTGCCATCATAGGAAGACAAAGAGAGTATGGTGTGCACTGTTTTGATGGAAAGAGAGGTTGGTTTTGTGACAGAAGCAGTTATGAAAGGGCTTCCTCTGACAAGAAAGAACCTGAGGTTGGAACTTGGGATGTCCAAAGTGACACCGAGGTCACTGTAGGATGAGATAACACGGTTTTGTCCATAGGAGGTTGTTTGAGAGGCTGAAATGGTGAGATCTGGGACAAAAACTTGGTACAACACTGCTGCTGTGAAGAAGAGAAAAGGGTAGGAGGCAGAGAGTGAGGAGTTTGAGGCCTGAATGTGATAGGGGTGAAAATACTCAGGCTGTGTACCATTTGGAATAACGAAGTTCTGGAAGAAAGAGTTTGTGGGGAGTGGAGAAGAAAGAAGGTTTGGTGAGAAGTAGGTTGAAGGGTCTGGGAGAACTGTGGATTGAGTTTGAGGGAATAGAAAAGAAGGAGACATTGTTTGTGATGAGGAAGAGATGTGTTTGCTTGCTGCAATGTTTGTGCTCTCTTATATGAACCAAGCTAAGAGTTTCTTTGACCTGCCATGTTGACTTTAGAATAATTATTACACTTATTGCCTCACAATCCTTGTGTTTGGTTTTGTAATGGGAAAACAACATTTACCTTCTCACACTCTTCTTATACTCCCAGCCCAGATGTGACGTAATTGGAAGCTGTTGACTGGGTAAATTATACGTTATAATTCAAGCTTAAATTACTCTTTCTCTCTTACAAAAATGCAGAATTTGTATATGACTTCGATAAAATAAATTATCATTTTGTGCTATAACAAAAAAACTTATTTTTATTTTCATCTATATCGCTTTCTAATAATTAAGTGATGTGTTAATGATTGAATAAGACATATTTTTCCAATAACTTTTTTCTATCTTTTTTTTTTATGATTTTTGTTCTGTTTTTGTTTTCATATATAACTTTTACTTTTGTTTTGATTTCTAGTATTTCTTAAAACAATTAAGTGATGAATTTTTTGTTATTTTATTGAATTAAATATGTTTTTTTTAAATTAAAATTAGCCTTTCTCGAAATTTTTGTCTAATTTAATTTTTCAATTTCTAAAAATGAGTGTATTTAATCTTTTTTAATCAACTTCAACTTTTATGAAAATATTTCAAACGCGGTTAGTGTTACCATTTTTGAATTAATGTTAATTTAGAAATGTCATATAAATTTAAATGTATTTGAAATAATTTAAATATCAGTTGAAACATGTTTGAAACTTAAATATTTCTTTAATATTTGATTAAAATAATCAAATTTACACATTTTTTTAAATTGACAAAAATTTTAAAAATAACTAATTTCATTTTAACTAAAAATTAAAGGACCATAAATATATTTAATTCAAAAAATAACTAACGGACATATTACATTAATTAATTAATTAATTAGTTATTAATTAATTAAGACGTTCATTGAACCACAGGAAAAAAATTAACATGTTAATGAGATTCTTGTGTCACTTAATATAAAAATCGTCAAATAACGGTTGTTGTTAAATGGTTGTGCGAAAAAACAAGAAGCAAAGTTAGTAAAGTTATGAAGTGTAAAAAAGTTATTTAATTCTGAAACTTATAATAGTTTTCATTTGTTGGTTTGTGTTTGCTGGCAGTTTAGTTGGACGACATGGAAGATCGATTCCAAGGATTGTACAAGTTCCAAGCGGAACGGAAACTTTTTCTTTGCTTTGTTAAACCTCTCTCTCTTTCTCCACTTTTCAATGCATTATTCTTTAATATTCAAATATGGCATATTTTAAGAGTTTGTTTATGGATCGCACGACAAACTCTTATAGTGGAATAATGTTATATTCTTGTGTAAATTGTCTTGATATCTATAAAAGATATTTAATATCTTGAAAACATAAAATGTTTAATATATTTATTTGTGAACTATACTAATTAAGAAAAGTAGCAGGAAGAAAATTTTAGCGGATTCAGAATGACTCATTCTTACATAACTATTCTAAGTATAACACATCACATAATTGATTATCGTGTTAAGTTAAAAATAGTATTAGAAGTTTAGCAATTATTGAGAATATTGCCGTTGGACATCTATGTTTGGCTTTGTAGTGTTTGAATGTCGAATCCATGTGTAGCACAGTGGCCATATGCTGAAAGCAAAATACCATTCATTGTTTTGTCTTTTTCAAAGTGAAAGCCAAAACCTATGTACTTTACAATTTGATTCTTCTTGTGTGTAGTGTTTTATATTTATAATTATAATTTATATCTTTCTTTTCAAATTCTCATAATGTTTGAGTTTCTAAAAATATATTACATGGATAATAAGTTTGTAGGTGTTTTACTTATGTTTTATTCACAGTACTTATATTGTACTTAATGCGATACTTCTAATTTATCTTAGATTTCTAATAAATATATTTAAGGTTATTATACATTAAAAAGTACTTAGTTACTATGCAACTTACTAAGTGAAATTAAGTTTGAATATATGATTGCATTTTATTCAGCAGATATTTACTACTTGTTGGGACCTTAACCATATTGAATAAATTATACTTGTGATCTAGACAAAAATAAAAAATAAATTGAGGAGCATGTAATAAGTGTAAAATTATAATTTTCTTAAAATACCATTATTTAATGTAAAGTGTGAATGGATTTTGTTGTTTGATTAAGTGTTTTTTGAGGAAGTGTTCTTTATTTGTAGTTAGTGTCACTCAAGATTGAATTTTGTTATTTTAAACAAGAGTACGTGTGCAAAAAAATAATAAAAATTGAAAGGCTGATATATGAATAGGTTTTATTGAAGGAATTGGTCTCCATAGAAGAGCAATATTTTAAAAAGAGTGAATCAGAGCATGATCTTGCAAAACTCCCTGCAAATTAGGGAAACAATATTTAATATTTCTACATATTTTATATAATTTTTATGAAATTTTAAGAATACAAGACTTATTTTTAAACTCCTACCTCCAATAAATTTTGTTTACCAATTAATTTTATAGATATCTCTCATTTTAGTAATAATGTTAAAGAAAATTTAAATATATATTTTTCTTTACTTTTCTAAAACCTTCCTTAAAAAGAAAATTGTATCAGGAGTTCTAAATTTTAAAGTGGATAATACTCATATGCAACAATAAACTCAAAGTTAAAATATCAAGGCTATATGTATAAAAATTCCTTTAACATTTGATTGGAAAAAAATTGTTCTGATATTCTAAATAGTGTCATATTAGTTAAAAATAAAGATAAAAATAGTTTAGATATATTTTAATTCCATTTTTAAACTCAAAATAAATAATACCTGAAATACATATAATGATTAAAGTTTAATATTATTAGAGGTATTAGAGTAAGAAATTTATATTCACTTGTAGCAGTAAAACTATCATTTGATGAAAAAATATATCATGAAAGAAGCTATAAATTTGAATTATTTCTACCACTATTTTTTCAATTAAACGTGTGATTTTGATGGACAAAATTATATAATATAAGAAAGTAATTTGCAAAGAAAATTAATATAAGAAATGGGTGGAAGGAAATTTAAATACATTTAAAATTAAATAAACTGAAAAAAATAAGATTTAAACACGTTTTTATTCCCTCCACGTAAATCACGTAAATGTGCAATTGAAAGTTGTTATTGTCCAAAATTTTAATATATTTAAATTTTTAAACTTTAAAAAAATAGGTATTATTATTTAATTCACAACCAACGACATTAACATTTGTATTAAACAGTATTCTAAACTAGTTTGCATTTGAACGAAAATGAAAACGTATCAAATTATACAAACAGTCAAAAATTGAAATGGAGTTAAACATATAAAAGAAATTATGCCATTGAGTTATAATAATTATATATATTTATTTTTAAAATCTGAGACTAATTTATATCAAAATTCGAGATATATATGAATTTTAATTTTAAATTTAAAAATTAAAACTATATTTAATCTACAAAACAAAAATAAAATGAAATACAGTAGGATATTAATTTTTATGTACAGTGAATATAAAAATATATAAAATAACAAAATATATTATTTATATGCTTTTTAAAGTAATTATTTTAAACACTAACAAATTTAGCATGACCGTAAGTTAGATAACACGTCTTCCGTGTTTTTTAAGTATTTCCTAGTTGGAACTATAATTTTACTTTGATATTCCATATATATAGTACAAGTTTTCATTAAACATTAATACAAGTTAATATGGTTATTAAAGTGAAAATTTAATTTTAATTAGAGATTAATCTAAATTTTATACGTCTATGATATTTACTCATCATCAACTATTCTGATGTCAGCTAAAACTTTCATTGAATTACTTTTTTTCTTATCAAAATTATGTTCATTTGCTTGTTTTAAGTATTTTATTTTTCTGTTTTTGTAGATTTAATGTTGCTAATTTTAGTTTTTTTATTTTGTTTCTAGTGCTTCGAAATTGCAAAAAATGGTGTATATTTAGATGGAGTTGAGGGTATATGGAGGGATGTAAAAACCCAATAATTTTATTGAATGCAAGGACTAGAAGAGAAAATTCTAGATGAAAATAAAAAAATAAAAGTAACAATATATATATATATATATATATATATTTAAATGTATTCTTGTTTTGAAAATCTATAAACAATTTTTTAAGAAAAATTAGATTAGAAACGTGTATGATTTGATTTGATTATATTGAACTGTGTTGTCAGAGTAGATGACCGTTGAAAAAAATATAATGTAAATTAATTCTGATAATCTTCAACGCTTCACTGATTGTTAAAATATAATATAATATTATGAAACTGGTTGAGTAATGGCTTAAACACTCGTTAAGAAATTAAGAAAAAATCAGAAGGAATGTAGAAAATATCTTTTCTGAATATTATTAAAAGTAAAAAATCAAAATCGTAGTCTGTACGAAATCAAATATCGATGGTTTACGTTACAACGCTCCCTCATAGACAAGGTAGCAGGTGACCGTTAAAGAACAAACAAAAGTGCTTTCGCATATTCTTAAATCAAATATATAATAAAGATTTCATAAAACAGAAAACCAATTCAATATTATTATCAAACATATAATAAACATTTCATAAACATGAAAGCGAATATTAATATTATAAAAAATATTATTATTGTGAAAAATACAACTACAAAATTTTGATAATACGATCATAATAAATTCAGTTGTCACCTATACAAATAAATTGACAAAGTTAACGAAAAAAATACATAACCAGGGTATAAGACCAGTTAAAGAACAAACAAAAATGCTTTCGCATATTCTAAAGCAAATTAAAAAACAAAAAACCACCCTTGGACTTTCTTTATTATTATTTATTAACCAAAATCCATGAATTGATTCACTAATTAATTTTACAAAATAATTAATATTATCACTATTATCAACTATTGAATAATAATATATATATTTTAGTTAATGTAATGATGTGAAACTTCTATCAAAATAAGTTTAATGACCTAATACGGTGTGAATAGTGATTGAATTGTAATGCAAAATCGTTCTATACAGCAGTGTATAATATATTTTTTTTTATTAATGGGAACAATATACATTTAAAACAATAGATAATTTATATTGTAAAAAAAATAAAAATAGAAAGACATTCCCTTTATTTTAAACTAGTATACACACAGGGATTGTTGCACCTGTGTGTATGTATTTTTTAAATATGCGTGATATTATATTAGTATGTGATGATAATGGAATATTTTTGAGTTAATGTATCAAAAAAGATGAGAGAATAACCGTTGATAAACAAAAATAAAAAAAGAGATAGACAATTTAAAAAAAAAAAAAACTTGTAAAAGTAATTGTCAATTTTCAAAAATGTAATAAAATAATTATATTTTAAAAGGTAAAATTGGTATTTTGAAATATGGACACAAAAGAATGAATCTTTCTATATATTGTTATAGATGATAATTTTTAAATTAATATAAATTTAAAAAAGTTTTAAAAAGTTTTAAAATGTAAAGAAATTAATCTTAGTTGATTTTTTAAAAGATTTTTGTTTCTAGTCAATTATAATTTTTAGTATATTGTCATGTAAAAATAAATAAAGAAATGATTTCACATATATTTTATTAAAGTAAGAAAAAAAATCAAATGAATTGACACTTACAAAATAGAATAAGCAATATTTTTTAAATAAAAATGAAATAAATTACTATTTTAAATTAAAAAATAGTTTTTCTTAAGTTCCGTGCAATTCCCTTCAATATATATTTGATTTTAGTCTATATTGACGTTTCAATAAAGGCATCAAAGTCTTGCTTTTTCCTCAGACGTGCTTTGTAATTGCAAAGACTGTTCTTTTGTTTGGTATTATTAGCAAAAAGATATTTTCTTTCAATAATCATGTTATAAATTGTTAAATTATGAAGACTTAAATAGTTTTAACTCCTTGATTTAACATAATTTTTTTAATTATTTAAAATATGTCGAAATTAATGTTGAAAAAAGACCGTATTATTTCCTTTCAGTACGTTTCAAATGGAGAACAACACGCTATCAATTCAATTGCCATCTCGAATCAATCAATTCATCGTAAAATAACACATGTCAATTTTTTATTTTATTTATTTGCGAGAAAAAAAATATATGTTCCACTTTAATGAATTTTCTTTTTACTAAATTTAAAAATATATTCTAAACATCCAGCTTATATTAAACACAATAAAAATGAACTGAAATGAAAGAGAGAGAAATGAAAATCAGAAAAAGTGGTTCAAGTTGTGTGTAAAGTGTCCAGATCCAGGAATTGGCACATAGGTCAAGATTTGCAATAATTTGAGCAGCCATGTATGACCCAAAACCCTAAAATAATAAATACTTCATAAATAATAAATACCTACAACAAGCACTTATGTCACAAATATTCAGGCCATGTGTTTGGTGAGCAACTTGAATAACTTTCTTTTGGAGCACACTCAAAAATTACTCATTTTTTCTGTCAGAAACTTTGTGTGTTCTGGATCTATTCTAGTTTATTAATTAAATTGGTTAAATTTTTTTTTTATCTTACTCTTAATTTTATTATGTTCTTTCAAATGTTTTCAAATTAGTCTTATTTTTCTCAATAGTAACTTTATACAATCTTCTTTTATTAACATTATTACAATCATCACACCTAACAGAATTTGATTCTTTGTTAGATTTTTTTTATTTTTTTATTGTGTCTTTATAATATATTAATTACCATTAGTTTTAACGTTTTAATAATATTTAAAATTTAAATATAGTGCTTTTTAATGTTTAGAATAGGATAATCTCAAAAAATTAATAAAAAAATCTGAACTCTGTTATGAAATAAAGTGAATAACATAGAGAATGACGACAGATAATAGAGAAGAGAAAAAACAAGAGAGAATGAGAATGAGAGAATAGGGAGCAACTCATCTGTCTATTATTATTGATATGAAGAGTC
>Ga0214543_1001194_pt1 | contig 49328 bp, 27 predicted proteins | sample CNSS2metaG_FD_160094 | JGI IMG/M metagenome (GOLD analysis project Ga0214543, IMG submission 160094) | Root nodule microbial communities from cowpea collected in UCLA plant growth center, Los Angeles, California, USA - CNSS2 | ecosystem: Host-associated > Plants > Roots > Nodule | place: USA...
CATGTTCTCTTTCTCCACGACCATGACCTCTTCCTCGTCCACGTCCTCGTTGACTCCTAAATCCTCCATTATTCTTCAAAGAAGCTTGAGCTTTAAGGGCTTGCTCCAATGGCTCTTCTTGTCTCCTATTCATTCTTTCTTCATGAGCTTGTAGAGAACCTTCCAACTCTTCAAGACTCATGGAGTCAAGATCTTTAGATTCCTCAATCACACATACCACATAGTCGAACTTTGGAGTCAAGGAATGAAGGATCTTTTCCATCACACGAACATCTTCTATTTTATCTCCATATCTCTTCAATTGATTGACAATTGCCTTTACTCTTGAGCAATAATCCGATATTGATTCAGATTCCTTCATCTTCAAAGCTTCAAAGTCACTCCTTAGTGATTGAAGCCTTATCTTCTTCACTTTGTCGACGCCTTGGAGAGATTTTTCCAAGATCTCCCAAGCTTCCTTCGACGTAGTAGCATAGGCAACTTTTTCGAATATGTGGTCATCCAAACATTGATGGATGAGAGTAAGGGCTTGTTGATCCTTCTTCCTTGTCTTCAACAAATTCTCCATCTCTTCTTGAGATAAGCTTCCTTCATCTTGAGGCTCTTCATAGCCTTTTTGTACAATATCCCATGCACCTTGAAAGCCTAATAACACTTTCATGCGAAGACACCATTTTTCATAATTCTCATTTGTAAGACGAGGAAATTGGAAGGTAGTATACCCCTTGCTTGCCATCTCTCAACTCTCTCTCTCTTTTTCTTTTCTCTCAACACTCTTTTTTTCCCTCTCTCAACTCTTTAGATCAAACCTAGCTCTTGATACCACTTTGTTAGAGGAAGAGGTGATATTTAGAATAGAGAACTCAAATTTCCTTAATGGAAAATGCCAAGTACAACGAGGTATTTATAGGAGCTAATAGAGAGATCTAGACTCATTTCTAGGAGCTTCTCTAATTAATGCTCCACTATGTAATTTTCTACATCCTTCATTAATTAGGACATTCTAGAATTTCTAAACCTTACTTGGGGAAACTAAGAGACTTCTAGATAATTCTTTATTTCAAATTACAATAACAAAATATAAAAAATAGAAAAAAATTAAGGATGACAAAACGAGTTAACTCTGTTCGTTTTGGTTCGTTCTGTGTTTTAGTCGATAAAGTATTTGTCTCACAGTTCAAAAATTGATTTATCTTTTTGGTCCGTTCATCCTGCAAACTGAAATTTTGGCCTGTATTTGTGATGAGTAAAATAATTTTTTTTTCATAATAATTGATATTCATTTCCTATCAATAATTTCAATTAGTCTTGTTAATCAAAGACAAGAAACAATAGCAACAAAGATTATAACTAAAGTGCAATAGCAAGATCTCACCTTACAAGACATGTACAAATTTGTTAACCTAAAAATGTATAAAAAAATATTTCATATTCGATGACTAGAATCATTATCCTATATACAATGGTTATACATAATAATAATAATAATAATAATAATAATAATATTATTATTATTATTATTATTAATATTAATGATAACAATAATAATGAAAGGAACTTACATAAACAACGCGATAAATGATGTTGGGATTGAAAGAGAAGAATATTTAATTTTGTAAATGGGTTAGTGGGTCAGCCCATCCTATAACTATTTAGAGATGTTGGGATTGAAAGAGAATATTATTTAGAGACGAATTATAATCTTTTATTCATAATAGTAACTATTTTAGTAACCAATAATTTTATTTTATAAATTGGTACCCAAAGTGGTAAGTATAATAACTAATTTTTGTCACTAAAATTAGTTGTTAATGAGACTTTTTCTTGTAGTGTATAACCTTTAAATTTACGTTATGATGGAAAATAATTTATTATGCAAAATAAGATTGCACACAACCTTAAATTAGTTTTGCAGCATGCATCTAAGACATCCACTCATGTTTCTCACAACAATTTCAAATTGCTCAGAAGATGATTAAATACAAAAACTAGACATTTATGTCAAATAAGTAAATGTGCAACGTAAATGTCAACTTTTACTTTGTGAATCACCGTTTCATCTAGAGTAAATCATAAACGTAGCTATCCTTTAGCAAAATATATGTATATGGCAAGGAATTGATAGCTATTTAATGTAAAAGAGTCAATGATATATAATATAAGTACTTAATACCAATTATGTCAATAATTGAACAGTGTTACCCTTTTCCTCACTATTATACCTAGCTAGTTAGAAGTGAAAAACGTTGTGCGACAAGTTAGGCTGTCAAGGAGTTTAGACTTGAGTAAATCAATAATATTGTCTTGTAGAGGCGACATATTGTCTAAAAGGACCAAAGAAAGTAAACATAGGAAAAAAAAAAAAAACCTTGCTTACCTCAAAAGTGAATCTCAACGCTCGTATCAGGGAGGGCTGCACACATCGAAGCCTACATTTTTTAAAAAACAAGGAAAAACAATAGTAAAACATGGAAACTATAACATTACATAGTGTTCTTAAAACTCTTCCCAAACTAAATGTTTTTTTTTTTTTTTTATATTTAGAACCCTAACACTTCATCTTTCCTTTTTGCTGTTCTACACTAACTCAACGTTGTGAGTATATTTTATTGACCAAACTAGCCCTCATTTGTTAATATTAATTATTTTTTTCTGTCGTTCAAAGTATTGTTAACACCTAGACTGCACTTAAATGATTGGGAATATCGAATTATTTATATATAACTTCGTCCGACAAGGGTAGAAGACAACAATGAAAAGAAAAAAGGAAATTTAGAAAAATACCCCTCCCAGTTTAAGTTGATGAACTTCAATGTAAAGTGTGGACCCCTAGGCTACACCCTACTCATTCATAGATATATAAATATAAGTATCCATAGATCCCAAAGGCCATAATATATATCACTCACAAGTCACATGTTTCAATTCATGATTAATTTTCAGCTCTTCAATCTCAACAACTGATTCTCCTGCATAATTTCAACAGGAAGAAAGACCTCAAATTTCCACCTTATACTGGTTCTACCCTGCAATTTTCTTCAAATGAAGCCTTCTTTTGTAATTTACCTTCTGCTTTTGTCTCTCTTTCTCATCCAGGCTCGAGGTAATTTTGAGAACTATGGTTTCATAAGAACTTCATTTAGACCTTCTGTGTGTGATAATTCTCATGTTTGCTTTTGTTGTTCAGGGATTCGCTTGGAGAAAGGGTCTCAGCAACATAAACAACACGTTAGTGTTATCATTGCTTGGATATTTCTTTCTCTATGAATCTCAACCTTCTGTTATAACTTCCACAAACATTTTTCCAATGTTAATAAACAGCAGAAACGAATCTTCTGATTGCAGGATGAAGAAAACAATTTGTTGAAAAGAATTGACAGTGCTGCTAAGAAGGAAGCTACTCTCTGCGAAGATGAACAATATTCCGCAGGTACCCTAAGGAAGAGAGCCTCTAGAGTATCCAGAAAACCAAACAACTTACCTCGTATTCATGAAGATTATAGTGGACCAAGACATCATAGACCTAGACACCATTAATGTTTTACACCAGAAATTCATTTTTCTGTTATTTTTGTTACAACACAATCATTCTTTCCGAATCTTATACCAAGACCTTGTATTTCTTGCTTCTGATTCCGAATCTTATCTAATCTTGTTATAATTTAGAAAGAAAAATGAAAGGAATTATTCCCGTTATATATTGTTGTTCTGAACTAAACCTTTACAATGTATTTTGTATGAAGCAACATGCAAGGAAATTTAGTCCTAACATCCACCATATAATTAAGATCCTGGCTGTTCTTACGTTGCTGCAGGAAAAAGAAAGTGTAGGAAACTTGTTACTTCATCAATTTCCACAAACCAAGATATTTCAAAGGTTGGTTTATATATACATACACACACATATGTAGTTAAAGTGTGAACTCAGAAGAAACCTTGGAATTTTATGTTTTCCTGATTATGATTTATATAATACTCCATGGACAGAATGTGAAGAATGAAGGGAATGAAACTGAGGCCCCAGAAACATACAAGAGTAGAAATTATAAAGTGAATTGGGAAGGAAAGGAAATATTTGTAAATAAGCAAGAAGAGGTTTCTGATGAGAAGTATATGGAGCTTGTGGAGATTGCTGGCATGGACTATTCTCCAGCTAAGAAGAACCCTCCCATACACAACTAACTCTTGGGATGATCAAAGAAAAATGCTGCAGTGTTTTAGGTGTAAGAATGATTTGTAAATTTTGTTATTCTGTGTGTTTTAAGTCCTTTGATACTAATCAATAATTTTATGAGCGACGGAGCATGTTGTTCCTTATTTGAGAAATTTAATTTACACTCTTTATTTTGTTTATATATATGAATTGTGGATGAATGCTTAGTCGATATCGCAACTTGAATGCATAAGTTTACCAATTATACTTTTGTTTTAATTGAAAAAAACATTTGCGATTATAGCTAATTATGTATATTATGGTTAGTGATTTTACACACATATCATTTAATATGTGTTGATAACCTCTGGAAAGTGATGGAGAACCCATAGAAATAAAACATTTTAGACCTCTAATTACTAGGTTCATAGCTAAGATAATCAAAGACTATAGTTGTTTTAAAGAGTAGAATATTATTATTATTATTCTTATTCTTAGCTTTGTAAATATTTCTATAGATTTCTATAGATGTACAAATTGTTTATATTTTTTTTAGGAGACTTACAAATAAATTTGGGTTTCAAAGTTGACTAACTATGAGTCTCAATTTGGGCTAATAAAAGGCCGACAATATACAACATGAACATGAAATAAGAGTTTTATGAAAAAGTTAAAAAATATATCTTATCATTTGTTTAGATATCGCAAAATATTATTTTGTTTCAAGGAACCATAATAATCATTATCTTCATGTAGAATGCATTTGTTGTTGTTGGGACTAATGTAAAGAATTATGAAAATCATTTTCGAAGTTACTTAAGATTATTAAATTATAAAATTATAAAATCATAAATTATAAATTATAAATTATAAATTATAAGATCAAAAATTATAACATTATAAAATCATACTATTATAAAATTACAAAATATAATTTTATAATTTTAAGTAACTCTAAAAATCATGTCCATGAGTCTTTACGTTCGGTCTTAACTATAAACTTAGACGAAATAACATGTGCCGATAAACAAGTAAGTTAACTGAGCAAGATAATTGTCATCCAATTAATAAAAAAATTAAATTATAACAATTGATGAGTTTCTTTTTTTTTTGAGTATTTTCAATCCAAAAACCTCGAAACATTGATTTTATAAGTATTATTACAAGAAAATTCTTGATTAATTATCAAATTTAGTGACAAAAAATAATTAGTCACTATAATAACCAATTTAGATACCAATTTATTAACTAAATATTATTGGTAACAATAATAGTTTCAAAAAATTATAATTAATCTTTAAAGTTTTAACTAAAATAGTTTCTATTATGAATTTATCTCTAAATTGGTTACTAACATTAACAACCAAGGTTTTAGCTACCAAAATAATTGATCTCTAAATTAGTCTCTAATTAGGAAATTAGTTACTAAATTGGTCTCTAAACATATTTTTTCGTTATAAAATTAGTCATTATTTAATAGTTTTCTTGTAGTGTATTTCTTTTTATATGATGTTTAATTTTGTCATTTCTACTCCATGCGAGACTTTGATCTATACTTGGATTATTCTCAATAGAAATTTATAAAATTGTTTAATAGATTATACAAATTTAATAAAAACTAAATTAAAATTCTCAAATTAATCATAAACTTAAAACTTTATTATATACATTATCATTGATTTTTTAATTAATTATGTGTATATTATTTTTTCTTTGTGTAAGGTATGAATACATGAGAAAATAAATCTAAACTTATTATTACAATTTTGAAAAGATGAAATAATTGGGAAGTTTGGATTGAGTTCAATATGGATTAAAATAGAATGTAAAAAAAAAAAAAAAATCAAACTTGACTCGAATTTCGGAAGAAATAAAGTGAAATAAAGAAAAGGTTTAGCTCATTTTGCATCTCATGCACGTAGAATATGGAAAGAATAATGGAGCGTATTTGCAGTGTGTGGTGAAACAGTGTTTTATTCCATCCTTATATTTGTAGGTAACCCTTTTCAATTTTACCTACTTATGATTGCTCATTCTTGCACCACCCTTCACATGTTATGTCATTTTGGAGCTATCAAGGTTGCGGTTGAGAAGGAGAAGCTAATAACATTTACAACTTTTTCACACCCATCAACCAACTCTCATATATCAGGAACATCAATTCACTACTAATTACTATCTGCCATCAATTCAAAAGTCATTTTTCATGTAACTAAATTATATATTGTTTAAATTAACTCAACTGCATTAAAGACTCAATAAATTTAACAGCGCATCGTATTTTGTTTTAAAGCGCAGTCACCTATTTAATAAGTTATACTTTAGATTAGGAATAATTAAGATAACCATTTAATCCTTTCTAAAGTTAGTGGACATGAACATTTATTGTTTGTAAGAGGATAGTTTTTCACTTACATTATATCATTTGAGACACTACTTTTGTTAACCAATAAGCCAAAATTAAGGTGTTAAATAACAAGTCTAATATGAATAACGCATTTTGTGTTCTTTTACTCCATCGGATAAGTAAAACCAATGATATACGGCATAGTGAAGTTAACGTTTCACAAAATTCTTTGTAAGCTTGTTTTAGTAGTAGGAAATGTTTTCATATTCACATCTATTAAGAAGATCTCGTAAAACTTTTCGCCAACATCAAAGATTCTTGAGCCATTCGCTAAAGTAATTTTACATCAACACACATCTCTTAACACATCATATGTTACTTTGGAAATGCTAACTATCATATATGATTATGTGTTTTACTCTAGTTTGGGTAAAAGTTCCTCTCACAATAAGTTATATTAACTACTTGCTTAAAGAAGAGATACCATTTAAAATTACATGATGCGTATTTAATGTATCTTTTTATTGTTGTGTGGATAGATGAAAGCTTGAAGACGAAGACTTTAAGTGAAGCTTCAAAACACAATGACTTTTTTCTTAACTCCTTATACAAAGTAGTATTCCAAGTTAAAAGAACAAAAATGAGTGATTAGAAGGTCAAAACACGGTTAATTTTGTTATTCAAAGCTTTTTTTTGTGTGCCTTTTGCCTCAAAAACATTGTTTGTGTTCGTCTAGAAAACTAGAATAATGTTTTAACCTTATAAGATGTGTCTAATTAGCAAAAACCCATCCTTTAGTTCATCCTCTCTCTGTAAAACTCATTAGTTAAGAATGACTATGTTCCAAAAAATACTAAAGTCTTATATAAGAATGGGAGTGTTCCAAACAATAGATACAAAGTTTAATTACTCCGTTCATCACAAGTTTCATTGAAAAGTTTTAGGTCGATCCTCACTTTAATTTTTGTTTCAATCAAGTCACATTTTTTAAAAATTAATTCAATTAAGTTATTTTTGTTAGCGTCTTGTCAACGAAGTTAAATATGTGTTAACATCTCCACTTCTATTTTTTAAAATAATTATTTTTTTTTTCAATTTTTAAATTTGTTGTCCATGTGTCAAATGTGTGGCGTGGTGTGTAACTGTGTCACATGTCAATATTAGTGTCATGTGTGAGTCTCTTGTGTCATTGTCTTGTATTCAATCCACTTCATATATATATTCTGTAACGTCCCATTTAATTTAAATTAGCAATTAAAGAAAACGCCACGCATAAGATAGTACAGCAACGCAGTCCTGGGGTTCTTAACACCACCCCTACAAAACTAGGCACACCACAATGTCAACCAAAAACAGGATAACGGTTTGACTAAAAGTTTACAAATCCAAGAACATCGAAATATAGGGGCCATAGCCCTAAAGAAAAGTCCAAAGGAAACTATAGTCCAATCCACGCGGACTAGGCAGCAGAATCTTCATTCCCTTGTTGACCACGAGAACCTCGTCCATCTGCTCCCATCAATTACATTGACGATCATCGCAAGAAAGAACAGCCACAAACAATACAACCATGCAACAAAACGGGTAAGCTAGAGCCAACAACATATTCATCATGCAGTCAATATATTTTCATCATCCCATATCCATATATCAACCAAGCATGTTATGACTCTTCATTCAATACACTACGACTCGACTCGACTCATCTGGATACGTATAACTTAGCCAGATTCAGCGGATGCTTGCACTTGTGGTGGATACCTTTGCTCACCCCCGAGCTGCTCACTCCCGAGCTATGTGTTACAAGTGTTACAATGGATCAATTTTCCCTCACCACAAGGTTAACCCTTAATGAATTTCAGGCCTCCTGCTATTCTCACCACATGAGTCAGTCCGCTCTAAGTGAGACTAATTGGCTCCTTAGAGTGTCAGGATGCAACCTTAACTTGAATCCTTACCTAGTTATACAGATGGGGCACTACCATGGACACCCACTAACAGGGGCCATGAAATTACGTCCGGACCACTGAAGCGCAACCCTGAAAGTCTCACCTAGAGACCCCAAGGAATTATGCACTGACACTGACAAAATACCATCATACAATCAGATACTATTCACTATGTAAAGATACCCTCATTATATCAACCTTCAAAGTCGTTACCTTTCAATTTCCAGATCTAACCCATTCCAACTTATCATAATCCATTCATGTACATAAAGTCCAACTCATCTCATTATCATGCCACTTTAACAACACCAATCTCATTTAGTTCACATGTCAATATGCATACCAAACCCATCATTTATAACTCATGAATCATGTTACGCATACATCGCACTCCATTATATACATGTCCTTCCTCATAGCATTCATGCCCAACCAAAACAGATCATTCAAAAATAAACACACATCCAAACAAAGCGTTGTCTCGCTCAACACCTCGCTTAGGCTGAGGGGTTTTCGCTCAGGCGAGACGTGCTCGCTCAGGCGAGCTCCCCTTTCGCCTAGGCGAGGGCTCGAGAAGGGAGCAGAAGCACTCGCGGGATCTTGCTTAGGCGATACCCCTCTCGCTTGGGCGAGATGCTCACTCGCTCAGAATCACAGTGGGTCGCCTGGGCGACCATTCGTGGAAAAAAGGGCTTAGGCCAGCCTCTGTTAATCTCGCCTAGGCGAGACCAGCTCGCTTGGGCGAGTTTATCAGTGCCCGCCACTATTTTCACCTGCATCAGATGCGAAGACATACTACAAGCAACAATCCCACCGTATCATACATCCATATCAACAAGCAAACACAAAAGAATCACCAACCACATAAAATAGCAGACTCGCACCAAACAAACAGAGGGTTCTAGCTTCCCTTACCTAGAAGTAGCTAGAAGGTGCCTCGACTCTAACCAACGGAGCACGGCCACTCAAAGGAGGAACTTGCGAGCTGAAAAAGACAGTGGAGCAGAGTTAGGAACTGAGCTCACGGTGAAACCCTACTGTACAAACTGACAGATGCTCATGGTGAAGAAGTGTGAGCTGAGAGATAACTTACGTGGGGTAAGAATTGGGTTTGAGTTAGCTCGAAGAATGGCTTGGGGAGGAACCCTAGCAGAGCGTCCTATGAGAGCCGTGGGGGATGACGACTGGTTTCTGAAAGAGTGAAAATGTACGCATTAGGACAGACTAGGGTCAGTTTTATCTTTTGGGCCAGCTCTTAGGCCCATTAGATTTGGGGCAGCCCTACAAGTTAGAGGCATAAGAGAACAAGGCCTTACATATTCAATCCAATCCCAATTTTTTTAAAACTAGAACAATGTTGTCCCTCTCCAAATTGAAATTAAATTTATAATTTACACAAATATTATAGTCTTATTTTTATTAAAATTGATTTTTTAACGTATCAAAATTAAAATAATTAAAGTAGTTACATATTAAATTACTTTATTGATATAATAATAATAATAATATTAAAATACAATTTGTAGATATTATTTATTTATATTGTCTACTTTTATTTTTTAATTATATAATAAAAATTGTTTTTGTAAATTATTTTCATTTTAATTTTAAATTTTTTAAAGTCAGACAAATATTTATTCTATATTTTATTTTATTAAAGTCAGGCAATACTCTGTTATTTATCATATACATATTATTATATTTGATAAATAAATTTAAGTTGAAAAGAATAAGTATCCAGAACTACTGTATTATCAATCCATATATTTTTATAAAAATAAAAGCAATTTATTTAAATAGAATCAAATAATATCATTAGAGAAAGGTTTAATAATTTAAAAAATATTTAATAAAAAAATCAATTTTAATATAAATATAAGTATAACATTTATATAAATAATAAATTTGAACATAATTTGAAGAGAGATAACATTGTTCCATTTTTAAAAAAATTGGGACTGAAGTAAATGGTAAAGACAAATGTAAGGATTGAATCGAATATAAGACAATGACATTTGATTTTGATACACGTGACTAGGAATGTAAAAAAAATTCATATCCGAAAGTATCCATAGATAAAACTTGTAATGGGTAGGAAATGAATATTGTAGATAGATACTCGCGAATAACAGGTACGAGTATTTTTTTTATATCCGCATGTTAACGGGACGAGTACAGATGTCATAGTATCAGTACCTGTGTATACCCGTACCCGCTATATTATAATTTAAATTAAAAAAAACATGATTAAAATATTAATATATTGATTTTGAATGAGTTATTTTTTTATCATTAGTTTTAAAAAAATCATTTCCTTATAAACTGTCATTCAACACTATTTAAATGAGTTATTTGAACTTTATTTGAAATTTATGAATGTTATGTATTTTATTTTATTTGAATTTATGATTAAATTATATTGTTAAATTATTTTTTTTATAAATACCCGCGGGTACCCGTGGATATATGTGGATATTAAAAAATGATATGGATACCCACATAACGGATACTCGACGAATATGAGTACGGATATAGGGCAGCTATTTATCTAGCGAGTAGGGTACATGAAACTATTACTCGTACCTTACATGCCCCATTGACATCCCTACAAGTGACACTAATGTTGACATGTGATACCGTTGATACTTGATACTAAAGTGCAGCGTGACATGTCACATACTTGACACATTAACAACAAAAACTTTTTCAAAAATAAAATTGAAAAAATTAAAAATTAATAAATAAAAAATGAAGATGTCAACACATAATATATATTTAACATCGTTGATAAGGTACTAATTGAGTTAATTTTTCAAAATATTGGACTTAATTGAAATGAAAATTCAAGTGAGGATCAACTTGAAATGTTTTGAACAAACTTGAAAACAATGAGGAGTTAAACTTATATATAATTCAGATGATTTCTAACTAATTCTTTTAAGTCTTATTACAAAATTGAACTAAAATAAACATGCATGCACTAAAAAAAATAGTAAATAATCCAATTAATTATGCTACAAGTTTACATAAAATGTGTTATCACTTTGTCGGTTCAAGTACAATTGCATCTATTGGCTCAACTAACACTCACCCTCTGAACCACTTCAATCTCGGTAGCACTTAAAACTTTGAAACAAATATTGTTAAAGTGGGTCCAATTACATGACCTAACTAAAAATACTTACACTTAACACCGATAAGGCCCACTAACACAAATCAAAGTTAATTTATTGGTTCAATCAAAAATAATGCATTAAAATATGTTTCAAAATTGCACTAACACTTTCATAAATTGGTTATTTGCTAATATGTCCTGATCTTTTATGCAGTGATATTATCGTTTAGTTAAAGCGCGTAATTACAAAAGATGCTGAAGACTGCATCCTTTGGACAATTCTAACAAAGTGCACCAACCATTAATTTTCGAAAAATAGTGTTGTTTGAAAAGTAGAGAAGGAATAAAGAAAGAAAAAAACTCTTTTACCATTAAAATAATCAGCCAGGTTCTTATATTTTTAAAGTGTTAAAGGAGTTTTATGGATGAAAATCTCAGTTCTGTGCCATGGTAACAGTAATGTCATCACTTACTATGATGATTAAATAAGGATGATATAGTTAATGCACAATTCAAATATTATTTTGAAAAATGAAATTTGGGGGTCAATATATGAGTTTCTTCGTCTTTCTAATCTCTTCCCCACATAATGAGAAACACTTTCAATGCAACAACAAAATATGTCAACCTAAAGTGAAATCTATTTTTAAAATTTGTTGGCTCGAGGATAAATTAGAACACAAATTTCAAAAATCCTATTTAAAATGTCCATAAAAAGAAGTTTATGTAATGAAACATGTTAAATTTGATATAAAAAAATGCTAAAACTGTAAAATAAATACCATTAAACAAAATCTCACTCCAAATGAAAGAAGAATTTTACTGTCCATTTTCCATATCTAACTTTTCTATTATAAAAATCCAATCATAAATTCATTTGTGTGCTTCTTACTTCTGGCTTAGGTGATGATCATAAGCCTCCAAGGAATGATTTTGGGCTAGCCCATCTAACGAAGTCCACAGGTACAAAGACGAAGAAAGAAAAGGTGTTATTAAAATTGTTTCTCTGCACCTTGTTAGGGTTTCTGTGTTGAAGCTCTTACTCCGTGGATGCAAACTTCGCGATTGAAACAGAGTCCTAGCCATGGCTGAACGGGTTAGTTACTCTGTGGGATTGCATTAATTTAGTATTGATATATATTTATATTTTTTTTAATTTTGGTTTTGCAGACAGAGAAGGGTTTTCTGAAGCAACTGAAAGTGTTTCCAAGGTGTGCTGATTCACAAAATAATATATCATTTTATTTTCTTATTTGATTTAGGTTATTTATGTTTTCATTTTGTTGGTGTTTGTGTTAATCGATTTTGAAGCTCTAAGAAAGGTGGGAAGGGAAAGAGGTCAGGGAGAGCCGAGAATTGTTTTCGGAAGTCAATTGGGCTTGGACTCAAGACTCCCAAAGATGCCATTGAAGGTATGTTCAGTTTAACTTGAGGTTAGTAAGATTTTTGTACTTTGATCTTATAGGATTCGTGTTCTTGTTATGGCTTATGAATATCTGTATCATTATTTCAATAATTTTGAAATCAACCCTAAATACTAAAATTTTAGAATGTGGGCTGCTGGTAAATTCTATTCTAGAGATATCAGACATTTCCGGATGACCGATGAGGCGTCATATGTGTTACTCTGCTTCACTTTCATTATTAGTACGAGATAATTCATTTATTTTGGTGCTTTATGTTGCACGAGAAACAGTCCATTTGGTTAAATTTGGTATGAAACTTGTACAAATCTTAATTCTTAGATTACGGTATGAGATGGGGTGATATATTCCTTAGTATTTGACTCTTGGTAAATTGGAGTTTAATGATTTATTCCATAGTTACCGAATTAAGCTTGCTTCGGAGAGAAGATTGTTGCTAAGTCTATGATAATGTGATTGACGAAATGTCATGAGGACTTAAAATTGGTCTGTGCAAACGACACAGGTTGTTGTTGTTGTTCGTGTTGGAATTTTAGTATTCTTACCAGATACTTAATGAGGTGGAATAGAGGTCTAGCTATGGATTATGTTGGGGAAAGAGTTCTTCTTGTGAGGTATTAGTGAGAAATGAAAGGAAGTCCACCCGTAGATGGTGTTTCAACATACTCCTTATGATGGAGACTGGAGACCAGTAAATTAATGTAGACGAAGGAATATGAATTTTGATCATACTCCTTGCGATGGAGACGCTATTTTATAGGCTTTACAAGCTTTTCCTTGTAGGATAAAACATGAGCAACCATAAAAAATTGAGCAACCGTACAAAATTATGCCTTGGCGTAGTTGTTTTGATTAGTCTTATATTGGAGATACCACAAAAGATAAGATTAGAGAACTCGGTTGTAAGGTTTATTCATGATATGAGTTATATTTTCAGCATCTTAGTTGTGGATAGAGAATTTTTCACGAAATTTCCCGGGAATAGCATAATGGGCCCATTTATTTCCCTAGCAAATATTTACCAAAATAGCACATTTTTTGGTCAAAATTCGATTCCCGAAGAGTCCAATTCTAACCTTCATTTGGTCCCAATTGCTCCGGAAAACCAACTGGAATTCAATTTTTGGAGAATCGATAACTGAGATTACTTTTCCTTCTATATTTTGCTTTTTTTAAAGAAAAAAAACAGGAGAGGAAGAAATTAGAAAAAAAAAACATTATTTGATAAAAATTACGGAAATAATATTTTCTAATTTTGATTTATTGATGTAAAATTAAAATTGACAAATATATTTTTATTTAGTAATAATAGTTTTCTAAAAAATAAGTCATGAGTAGAAAATGAGAAAAATAATTAGTTGAAGAATTTTTTTATTAATTTTAATATATTTAGAAGTAATTATGTTAATCTTTTAAAATCATAATATGAGTAGGTGTATGTTTATAAATAAAAAATTATATTGGTTTAATTACAATATCTTTTGAAAAAAAAGGAAAAAATTGAAAATTACTTGTTATCATAATTATTAAAAGGGGAAAGTTATTTAAATTTTGGAAACTAATTCTAAATAAGAAACTTATATAAAATAAAATATTTTGATAAATATTTTTTTCGTATTTAATTAATTAAATGTAGAGAGAAATTTTCTTTCTAGATAGTTATATGTATATATATACACACACTAGTAATGCATTGTAGTAAAATTTAGAAATAAGTAAAGTAGGAGTGTTGTTAGAATGCACATGAAAATATTTTAATATTTATTTAAATAGGAATTGAAAATTAACATAAATAGATGTAAAAAAAATATAAATAATTGGATAAATGTTAATAAAAATGGAATCAAACAAATAAATGATTATCAAATTTTAGATTTTCTAATGTCGTGACAGTCCGACTGATTTTGAAGTCACAAAGGAATTCCTCTAGGATTAGTGGTCATAAAGCTTTTCTTTGTATGAATAGTTCATGATGTCTTGTGTTCAGTTGCACTATTGGATGTAGAAGTTGAGTTTTTTTTTTTTCTTTTTCCAACATTTGACCATTGGTACAATATTAGTATCATATTTGATTTCATTTGATTCGTGCACAACTTAATTATTAACCACTCCTACTGGACAATGTTGTTGATTTACGCGACGTGTTTGTGGTCTCTAGACAGAAAAAGTTGGGTTATGTTTTTGTAATTTTTGATTAAAAGTCCATTTGGATGTGTTACATCTATAGGTAAAATCAAAACCATTTGGGCTTTCCATTATGCTGGTCATTTAGGTTGGTCCTCCAAAATAAACTATTGCTTGTGTGGAAGGGATGCAATTTGAGTTTTTGGAGTCAAAATTTCAATAAATGACATTTGTTTAGTGACTTTTGTTTCCAGGGTCCTATATTAACATGAAGTGCCCTTTCTCGGGCAATGTTTCCATCTGGTTCCTATCTTAGTTGGGACATCTCCCAGTGCTAAGATGACAAGAACCATCGTTGTTAGGAGGAACTATCTCCATTTTATTAAGAAATACAAGAGGTATTCTCTCTTCATACCTTTAGAGGAAGCTTTTCATTGTATTTTCTTACTGGACAGACAAACTTAACTAACTATTTACTTGCTTCTTCTATTTAGATATGAAAAATGACATTCAAATATTTCTGCACATATATCTCCTTGTTTTCATGTTAAAGGAGATCATGTTATTGTAGGCCAATGTGGGTTAGGTATTTGTAAGAGAAACCTTTTCTTGGGATATGAATGCAAGAACTTATTTATATTTAACCATTACAAGAATGTATGGAATTAGCTGCCATATAAAAGCGTCGAGCATGAAAACAGTGCTAGTAGCATCGGTAAAACAATGGGGTGGAAAGAAAATAAAGGAGTTAGATTCTGTTTAACCCACACTAGCGCCACAATACTAAATTATGAAATTTTAAATATAAAAATAAGTTAAAAGGATCAACTTTGAAGACACAAAACTGGACACACTTGATTTTTACATTAAAAAGTTAAAAAATAGTGTTAGCTAGGTCGACACTGAGATTTAATAAATTATGACAGTAAATAAAGCTACCAACGTCGATCATTGGGACACTAAAGTGGAAACTAGAGTTAATTTTTATATTAAAAATTAGGTTTACTTAGTAATTTAATCCAACATTTATATGAAGGGAGATGTAAAGCGATTAGTGGCTAATTTGGCAAGGGTAGAAAGATAAAAATATGTTTCAACTTACACCATGAGATAATGTATTTTTGTTCACATTCTTTCAAAATTGTACACTTGTTGTCAACTACAAGTTTGAGAAATGATCCTCAAACTATTTCAAATGAGGGGACCACTCCATGTTAGTTTTGAACGAATCTGAATGTCCTAGTGGTTCGTGCAAAGATTATTGATTAAGTGATGATGGATTTTTGTTTGTCCTTGTTCATATGCGTATCGGTTGCAATGAGGCCAATGGATACTTCAATAAGTTAGATATACCATAATTTGTATTCATAATTATCAACTACTATGATCAATTACGTTTTTATTTGAAGATTGTTCTTACAAGTTAACTCTAACGAAGAAGTCTCCACTACTGTACATAAGTATTTTCTAGAATGGTTCAAGGTCTATGTAAGTGCACTAGTTACTTACTAGTTGTACGATGTATACCTTATTTATGTTTATCACTAATGCATAGGTTGATGATGAAAGGAATAGAATAGTAGACTCAAACATGAGGGTGCTAGCTTGGAAACCTAATCCAAAGGCAATCTCGTGGAATATGTATTTTGTTAATGATTATAAGTTTCATGTAAGGGTTAAGTATGATTTTAGTCCCTGCACTTTGATTCAAAATTGGAATTCATCCCTATCCGAAACTTCGATACATTTTGGTCCCTAAACTTTAAAAATGAATAAATATAGTCCTTTTAACCCAATTTCGTTATTTTTTTTTACGGATCGAATGCGTTTCATGTTAATATTCTAGTTGTTTATATTATTTGACATATTCTCGGTTCAATATCTACGAAAAAATGCATTCTAAACCTAAAAAAATGTTAACATAATTTTGTTAAAAAGACTATATTCATTCATTTTTAAAGTTTAGGGACTAAAATGTATCGAAGTTTCAGACAGGGATGAATTCTAATTTTTGGTCAAAATTCAGAGACTAAAAACATATTTAACCCTTTCATGTAAAGATATGAAGATTTTTTTTTTTAATTATGAATGGTTTGATCCAAGAATAGATGTTGGCACGAGAGTTCATTGATTCATATTATATCTTTATGATCCATGCATCCTTATATGAAGATATGTATTATATGAAGATATTTAGGAACTTTTGTGGCTGTCTGTCACAACAAAACCTTGAGGTCATGTTGAAGTTGACGACATTCAAGATGAATTAACATAACAAACTCATGAAAGGCATAGTGTCTTGTCATTGACAAGAATTGAACAAGTTCAAGGCTTGGCTGACACATCTGTTCTTCAATTACTTAATGATGATGTTATTGAACTAATGCTTGATGAGTGCCATGAAAATTTGGATCAGTCAAACGAAGATAATGAAGAAAATGAATATGATGACGATGATGATTGAGACTTTGATAACTCTAACAAATAATGTATTTTATTTTGTGCATATTATGGCATAACCAACATAAAATTAATGCAAAATTGAACGGCTCAAATGTTTTTTTTTTTTTGGCAGAAAAAATGGTCAGGACTAGAGGAAGACACGGTAAACTTGTCCGACGTGATCAACGTAAGCGTGGGGTTCCCATATCTATGCATGGTGATTTAGCAGTAGAGCTTGGAAATATCTCTTATGGTAATGTGTTATCCAGGCATACTGCTAGTAGTGGCCAGCATCCACCCCATCTTCCTCATTCCTCCATTCCCTCTTCGTCCACCCCCTCTCCGTCCACTCCCTCCTCATCCACCCCTTCTCCACCAACTTCCTCTTCAAATACCCCTTCACAACTCACTCCCTCTTCATCTACCCCCTCTTTCTCTACTGATCAAAGACATGTTTTTCAATCGTCTTTGCGTTCTATGCCATTGCCTCATCATACATCTACGTCAGTACTTCATCACACCACTTATCCACCACTACATCCCACTACTTATCCACCACTACATCCCAATTTTCCCCAAACAGTACCGCCAGTACTGCCCTCTTCTGCCCCGAAAGTCCACGACACTCGTCGTACCATAGTCCAATCCTTTTCTCCTACAGTCCACTTCCCCTTTCATCCCTTAGTCCAAGTTCCCTCTACTCCCTTAGGCCAAACCTCCTTTGCTCTCCCAGTCGAGCCCCCCCATGATGATGTAGTCCAGCACACCCCAGCTACTTCAAACCACCATGTCCTTCCTGAGGAGGTGCCTCGTGATGCTAGTGGGAGGGTTATCATAAGACCCGTGGGTAAAGGGTAAGTTTACTATGTTTTTGATATTTTATTTCACTCTCTAAATTTAATGCTTAACATTATGGTTTGTATGTTTTGTAGTTGGACACCTAACCGTTATGCAGTTGAGGCCATTGGTCATGCAATTAGGTCACAATTCGGAGGTCCCTACCACCATTATGAGGCTATGCCTGAGGACGCCCAACTTAAATGGTGGACTAAATTTAAGGTGACTGTAATTACTAATTTCAATGAATAACAATTTTACCATTCTTCAATACTATCAAATTAGTTCAATTTGTTCTTTACTTTTATAGGCTAGAGTGACTTGGGCCCCTCAAGATGAGTGGCAAATTAGAAAAGTCTATGAGTCAAAAGTTAGAAAACGCCTCTCTGATATGTTGACTAAAGCAAGGGTGAGAGGGAACAAACCTAGCTGGATTGGAGAACAAGCATGGAGTGCACTTTTGAACTATTGGGATTCTGAGAAGTTCAAAGAAAGATCATCCCGAAACAAAATCAATCGGTCTTCAGCTAGAGGTGGAGCGTTGCACTCGACGGGTCGAAAATCACACTTGGACATAGCATTGGCTCTAGTAAGTATTATTCATTAATGATGTTATTAAATTCATTTATCCAAGATATGTTTATTTTAACTATACAACTTCCAGGAACGTAAATATGGTCGACCTGTAGAGCCGGATGAATTATTTCTAGCTACTCACACCAAGAAGAATGGGGGTTGGGTAGATGGTCGTGCCCGGGAGACTTATGTAAGTTGTTTTAAATTTTGTTACTTATTTCTTTAACATAAATTTTTTAATAATTGCAACTTCCAATACTCCTTTAGGAAACCTACCATGAGCGGTTGAGGGTCATCCAAGCAGAAAGTTTTGAAAGATCAACATCCGACCCCAAACAAATAAGTGCAGTAATAAAGATTCAATGTTGGAAGGATGTTGCTGGAGGCAAGAGTAAAGGTAGAGTTTATGGTACAGCAGATTTGGCTGCCAACATTCGTCACGGAGTCTCATCCCTCACTCAGCCATCCTTGTTAGCTGCTGCCACCAATCACATTGACCTCTCTGCTACCGATCACATTGACTATTCTGCTGAGAATGAACAACTTCGTCGACAAGTCACACAAGCAAACATAACTGCTCGTGAAGCAATGGAAAAGTGTGCAAAGTTGGAGGACACTATGCAGTTGCTTAAACAACAAATGGCGATGATGATGGAACGACGGGTTGAAGACATGTCAACAAGTATAACTTAGGTTCACACTCACTATGGCGTGATGATCAACCACTTGAGTTCATCTGCACCGTAAGAGAGATTTATTTTTTAATTATTTTTTCATGTACTAAATATTTGAATAAACATACATATGATAGAAATATTGACGAGGTTGGGTAACAATTTCTGATCTACATTTTGATTTCCTCCAATTGATTAATATAATTAGATAATTTACTTTTCAGACGTTACCATATCTATGATCAAATTCAAAACTAGATTTTGTAACAATGTATCGTTCTATCCTTTCTAATTATTTTCATTGTTGTCATAGGTACTTCAACTCATCATCCGCTATGATTTTGTACTCACCTGGACCTATCTTTCAAATGGAACAAATTTGTGTTTCTAATTTCATGTAATATCTGGATTTGGATTTAGAATCAAATTATAATTCCAGGTTTGATGTATATGTGAAATTGGAATTGAAATTGCACATTGGAATTGGATTACTATGGTAACTTGTTGTATATACTGTAATTGGTTTTAATTACAATTCTATTTGGATCTAGAACTAAATTGCAAAAGTTGGAAGTGTAATTGTCATTAGATTCGGATGTATACATATTAGCAGTTGAGTTTGTATTTGTATTTCAATTGCCAGGTTCTGCAATTCAAAATATTGCTATTGGTTAAAAATATTAATCAAGTGAAAGCAGGTATTTTCAGCCATTCGAGTGAGCAAATGAGCTAATTGGCATGGGTTTTTCTCCGTTTGTGTGGATATTTTTTGACATTATTTAGACTTTTTGTTGTAGTGAATATCCTGAATGCATTATTTGTGCCATATGTGAAGGCCACTATCAAAGACAATGAGGTTTAATGTGTTGAAAGTTATTCCAACTGCATCCTCTAGATGCGCAAAGAAGGCATTTACTGGAATTTGAGATTTAAATTGTGTTAACAGAATAGCTTTACCTTAGGGTCAATTTTTTTTATGGAAAATGATATTTTAATTCATTTTTTTTTTTATCTATTTGTAATTTATTGTTTCAATCATTATTAGATCATATTTTTTTTTTCTTTTTAATGATGTGATGTAATGATCTAATAGTGATTAAAGTGGTGGATTAAAAATGGATAAAAAAAGCAAGTTAAAGTATCGTTGTCTTTTTTTATCTTTAAGGCTTCTTGATTTGAGTGGTTGTATGTTAAGGGTTTTTATACACGTTATTAAATAGCAGCTATGACTATTTTTATGTTTTCAGATTAAGCCTCGGTTGTTATTTGACTTAGAATTAGATGAACGGGTCACAGGTTGTAACTAACCTTCTGTGATTAAGTTGGAGCATTTTAGTTTTGTGTTCAAAATACTTTCTCTTTTACCATGACTAGTCACTGTAACATCATTTTATTTTGAAAGTTTAAAGAGAATTCAATTGTGGAATATATATATATATATATATATATATATATATATATATATATATATATATAATACTATATAAAATAAAAAAATAATTTAGAATATTAGGGAAAGTATTTTATATTAGATAAGATATTATATGATGTCATAGAATCTAAAAATTAGATAACAGAAAGTGTTTTATCTAAAAATGTTGAATGTAGTTCACTAAAATTTAATTTTTAAGAAATAACATTCTTAGTTTGTTAACAAAATTTTATTTATGTTAGAAACATTATAATAATAAAATTAGAAAATTAGAAAAAGTTATAATAAAAATTAGATTTAAAATTTGATTAATTATATAACTTTTGGAAATCATTTATTCGATCTTAGTTGTTTGATTAAATATATATATAACTTTTGGAAATCATTAAGTTATAATAAAAATTATATTTAACAGTTGATTAAATATATAACTTTTCAAAATCATTTATTCTATTTTAGTTGTTAGTTGTTTTTATTAAATATTATCAAAAAAACTGGTAGAACAAGAATTTGTTTTTGTACAAGATTATCTGACTTCGAGTGGTAGTTTAACTAATATTTCATTTTTTTAATGCTAAAAAAATAATATAATAAATAACAAAAATTACAGCTTTAATTAATCCATCGATTCTTATTTTTATCAAGAAGTTTGAAGTTAGTTTTCCATTTTTTTTTCTTTTACTCAATTTGATCTTAAATATTTAATTAATTCAACTTGGTCATGATTTTCTTAAAAGTGGTTTAATTTGGTATTTGTGGTTATTATTTTTTATTTTTACTTTATTTCTTGGTAATTTTATTTTTTAACATGTATCGCTGCAATGTTGTATCATGTGACACAATCAGTGTGAGGTGACAATAACAATGTGATGTGATAGTGTCACGTGGACTGAGCTTCAATTTGATTTTTATATTTGTTTTTATAGTTTCAAATAGTACTAATTTTTTTAAAAATGAAACAATATTATTTCTATTTAAAATACTCAATTTATTTGTTGTATAAATCTTATGTTGATATTTTTAGTGAAAACATTTTTATTCAATATTTTTAAATTAGCTTTAAAATTTTTACAAAATATATGTTTGAAATCATGTTAGTTAGAGTTTGATTGTGATTATTAAATCTAATGTGAATGGAACACAAATCATGCAATAAAAAAATATGTAAACAAATTAATTTTAGTAAGTTAATAGTATAATTTCTTAACATTCAAGTATTAACTCCATATTAATTCATCCAGATGTCATATGTCCTAAATATTTTGTATAAATTTTAAAGTTAGTTTAAAAATATTTCTAAAAATATTTAATACAAATATCAATTTTAATAAGATTTATACAAAAAAATAAATTGAGTTTCAATTTAAAGAAGGACAATACTGCTTTTTTTTTTTTTTACAAAAATTATAACTAAATTGAAATTAAAAACAAATGTAATGATCAAATTGAGATTGTGTCTATGTGGCACTATTACATCACATTGTTACTGTCACGTCACACTGAACGTGCCATGTGATACAACAGTGAAGTGATAGGTGTCAACAAAAAATTGAAAAAAATTATTAAAAAAAACATATATTGACACATAGAGTGAGCGACGGTCGGGTTGGATCGGGTTCGGGTTCAATATGCTTAATCCAGCATAACTCAAATTTAATATTTTAAAATCCAATCGGACCATTTTAGTTGTCGAGTTATTTGGATATGGATATATCGGTTACGGTTAAATACGGTCGGGTTGTTCGGATTTAATTTTAATTTGAATAAATAAATAAAAATATTGAATTTAAATAAATATATTGACTGAATTTATAAAATTTAATAGTTTCTATAAGTATATCAACCATTGATGGAATAATGAATCTACAATTACAAAAGAAAGAAGATACATGCTTGTAAGTATACCCTTGCCTATTAACTGAGATGGAAACTAGAGAGTTCATTTGTGATTCCTCTTTTAATATTTGTAACCACTGATAGTGCCTCCCAGTGGCGGATGATTTTGGGGCAGGGAGGGGCCCTGGCCCCCCTAAATTTTGAATTTTTTTTAATTATATATATATATATATATATATATATATATATTTTTTTTTAAATTTATTAAAACTTTTAATTGTAAGTATTATATTTTAAGATTTGATCAAAATTAAATTGTGTATTTTTTATTTATTTTATAAAGCACAACATTTAATTTTAATAGATAATAAAGAATAAAAATATTTAGGTTTAATTTCTCTTTTGATTCTTGTTTTTGTCAAAAAATTGACACTAGAATTATATTAATTACATCATAAAGCAAATCATCCATATTAAAAGTTTCAATTTTAATGAAAGAATCATTAATCCGTTTTAAGAGATTTAAAGAAATTAATCGTAAAAGACCAAATTGCGTTAGTTTTTTAAAAAATCAAGACAAAATTGAGACTAAAAAAAAAACTGGAGGACCAACTTAACATTTTTAAACAAAAATCATGAATCAAAAGAGTAATTAAACCAAATATTTATTAAGATAATTTTTATTTTCATTCTTATTGTGTTTTTAATTTTTTCACAAATTGTAATCATCTCTCACTCTCATATGTTTTCTCTTTTTTTTTTCTTGAAAAAAAAAGTTAGACACAAACTCTTTTTTTTGCTTTCATTTCTCATTTATGTTCTTCTTTCCTTGTCTCTTGTCTCACTTGATAATGAAAACATTATTTTTTATCTCATCAGCTTTTTGTTCACTTTTGTATGAATATAGAAAAAAAAATGTATCACGTGTTTTTTCATAATCGATTTTTAATTGTAACTTAATTATAATATATTTTTCTTTTAATAACTACGTGTCTCAATTGTTTATTAAACTATGATAAATTATTTTTAATATTATTTACAAAAGAAGTATATTGATAAAGAATAAAAGAATAAATTCGTCGTTTAAAAGTAATAAAAAAGAAACTATTAATGAAAATAATATAGATTCTACTTCTTCACATATTTTGAAGCATTATACTAATGATCAAATTGTTTAGTAGAGAAGTCATTCTTTGAAGCATTATACTAATGGTCAAATTCAATGATCTCAAAATTATATTATTTTGGCCCCTCTAATATTTTTTGTCAAGATCCGCCACTAGTGCCTCCCAATCTCGAAAACATAAATGATAAGAAATTACCACATGCATAGTCAATAAGAGAAGATAGAACATACTACCTTAGTGATTCTAATTATGACAGGCACTCCAGATGGGTGATATACTTACTAATACTATACAAACATCAAACTTAAATACCAATTCTTAATAGCTTAATTTAATGCACTTTCTTCCTAGAACATAATAGGTTTCCACTTGGTACATTATAACAGAGAAACATTCACATACAGCTAATAATATTGAAATATATTTTGTGACTTGTTCTATAAAAGCCAATGGACCTTCATTATCTAAATCATTTCAATTTTTCTAAGACTAATATTAACATAAAAAAATATGAATAATAAGTCATTCAATTAAAGATAGACACATTTAGTTGTTAGTTATGGTCCTCTCCAAAAACTAATTAATTAAATTGTATGAAGAGATCATTATTACTACAAAATGTATGACAAAATCAAAAACCCCATAACTACTATTAATTACAAATAGAAATCATACAACCATTTCAGCCTCAAAATTAAAAAAACCCATTACTATACTATTAATTAGAAGATAAAATATGATACCTTAGTGATTGTAATTATGACAGGGACTCCAGATATTTCACATTCCAGCCTCACACTTCATCAATATTTAGAGTTTTGCTGCCAATTCCAAAACCTAAAAAGCATCTAATTATCATATTTTTTGAGTATGGTTTCCTTGCAATTTGTCTTTAATCCATGAAAAAGTAACTTCTTCAAGCCAAAACAAGATGTAGCTCTAGGTCCTATAGACAGAGGAAGATGATCAAAACATGTCACCAAACTAAATCTTTCTCTTTTGTATATAATATCTCACCTTTAGAGTTTTCTTCACTGTTAATGCTATTTTAATCCAAAAAAAGTAACTTCTTCAAGCCACAAAATATAACTCCTACAAGCAGAGGAAAATGATCAGAACATGTCACCATACTAAATCTTTCTCTTTCATATATAATAACTCATCTTTAGAGTTTTCTTCACTGATAATGCTATTTCTTATAGCAGTTAAGAGTCATAACATTGGTTGTTGTGAGATGATGAACCAACTTCGCTTCCTTCCATTGTGTTACCATTAAATTCAGAAATTAATTGAAACAAAATATTATTAATATACACAACAACATAATTACAAAGGAAGTTTAGAGAACAAATAAATGAAACTTGTACCTGTGAAAACCCTCTCAGAAAGCTCAAACTCTTCGTTGACATTGATACCATCAAATTGAGTTATAGTGGTCCTCAACCAATTTTGAGCATAGATAAGTACCCCAGCCATTGGTGGATTTAAAGAGCTTCTAAAAGTATCCAAAACCATACCTCTAGTACTAAATGCACTCTCAGAGGCAACTGTAGAAATAGGGGTGGCCAACACATCTCTAACCATTCTTGATAGAATGGGAAACCGTGAAGAGTTTATTTTCCACCAAACCAAAATATCAAGTTGGTCATCACCATCAACAACAGATTCATTTAAATATCTCTCTGACTCATTCTTTCTATCTATGGTGTCCTTTTCTCTCAAATGCTTCTTAAAAGCATCAGCCCTTGCCAAATATATAGGAATTTCAGGAATGGTTGATGCATCAGATTGATGTTCAAGTGGTTGCTCAAGTCTATGTTGTTTATCATGAATTAATTTGTACCAATCATACATTTTCTTCAAACTGTCTTTTACATAGTTAGTTAATTCAACAACTTTGTTTGAATCATGTTTGTACATTTCTTGAAAATTCCAAATGACATACTCAATCTTGTATCGAGGATAAAAAATGACACCAAAATATAACAAGTGATTGATGTTGTCAACATTATCCCAATATTTGTGATACTTCAACCTCATGTCACAACTAGTAAGTCGCTATTATACTATTCAGATTCATAGTTGTCTTGTCAAGTGAAAAATGAATAGTAGCCATATGGTGAAACGCAACGTGTATACTCACATGCAATGATGTTGAGAAAGATTTAGTGGCTTCATAGAAAATTTTTAGAAACTTCACAAAATCTTGGGCATGTTTCGAATCACTGGGAGATGGGGGACCTTCATCACCAAAAAAATCCATATAGCTAGAGTCTTCATTGTCAAGTTTTTCAAATGCAACTTGAAATTCGATTGTTGTATCTAACATCATATATGTGGAATTCCACCTTGTGGGAACATCAAGACACAACAATTTTTTGCATTCAATTTTTGAAAACTCTATGCACTCTCTAAACTTAGCCAATCTTTATGGTGAAGACCTTGCAAATCTTATAGCATTCCTAATACTTGTGATTGAATTGTGCAACTCTTTTAAGTCATCACTCACAACCAAGTTTAATATATGAGCACAACACCTCATATGGAAAAATTGTACATCCATTATAATCCACCCATATTCTTCATCCTTTTTTTAAATATGTAACAGCCACATCATTAGATGATGCCTTATCAACACTGAGTGTTGACACATTCCTAATTCCCCATTCCCTTAAAATTTCTTCAACTTTGCTTCCAATGGTTTCTCCTTTATGATTAGGTATGGCTGAAAAAATGATTATCATTTTTTGATACCTCCAATCATTGTATGAAATGTGCAGTGAGTGTTAGGTAGCCTAAGTTCTGAATTGATGTCCAACAATCGGTAGTGAGTGCTACTCTAACACAATTTGACTTAAAGAACTCCTTTAACCTAACTTTTTCATCCATATATAACTGAAAACAATCTCTAGCTATGGTGAATCTTGATGGGACAACAAAGGTTGTAATTGTTTGCACAAGATCTTAAAACCCTCATCCTCTACCACCTTGAATGGTTGTTCATCCACAATAGCAAACATAGCAATTGCCTTTCGACAAGCTTCAACATTATACTTTTGGTGTGTTGCAAGGAGATTGTTATTATCACCACTTTTAAAGGTGAGAGTTGTTTGGTTGGGGTCATTAATGACAACAAATGTATATTTAGGACACAACCTTTTAAGGTGATTAAGAAGGTTAGATGTTCAATGTATCTTTGGATCACATTTAAATTGCTTACCACAATGATTGCATGTTGCAATTGAATATGTGGATTTAAGAGATCTTGTGAAGTGATCCCAAACAACAGAGGTTGTTTTCTTACCACTAGCATTTGGTTTTCTCTTTTTTGTATTTTGGGAATGAGGAACATCCTGTTCCCCTCCTACAGCTCCTACAGGTTCAATTATAGGGTTTGGCGGGTCAAATTGTTGTGAACTTGGAGGTAATTCTTGGCTATGTCTCTCCATTACAACTATAAAGAAAAAAATCATAATCAATAACTACCAATCATATATGTGTAATTTATTTTAGGGGACACATATCAATTAGCAAAATAGAAAACACCACAAAAGTAACATGCTCTTTTTATTCAGAAAAAAAAATTATATTCAATCAATCATAAGAAATATAATAAAGAAAATATTTGATATTGTAAAGGAAACGAAAAAACCATTTAAAAACAGTAATGCATAACATTAAAACTTCTTAAAATACATAATAACATTACATTAATTCCTAAAAATATTATTATTAAATATATCTAAACTTTCTTTTAAAACTGCATACTTTTCACAATGATATTATCATGCAAGTTATAATTTATTAAATAGAGATTTAAACTTTCTTAAATAAATAACTTTTAACATTATATTATCATTCAAGCTATACTTTATTAAATATGATCTAAACTCTTCACGGTGATAACTATAATTTTTTATAATTTAACAAAAGATTTTAGCTTTAAAATAGAATTTTAGGATTAAAGTAATAATATAGTTGTTTAAAATAGAATTTTAAGATTGAAGTAATAATATAGTTGAAGAAATGAGTGAGATTGATACCGTGAAAAAGCTGAAATGATGGACACAATTGAGGAACTGCAGAGTGGATACTAACAATATTATAGAATTGCAAGATATGAAAGTGAGAAAATGAATGAAAGTAATGTATAATTTACTAACCTGAAACCCTCAGCTTTTCCAAATATTGCAATTTTGTAGAGTAAGCCAAAAGCAAAAAACCCACCAAACCAAGCAAACAAACAAGGGTTCTTTCTTCACTATGTGAAATAGGGAATAAAAAAGTTACTTTTTTTGAACATGAAATGGGAACCATGAGTGAAGAAGGGGAGGGGTCGTGGTATGTTGTAGCATGAAGGTTTAGCAAAGGTGCAACAATAGTGTGCAGTAAAGTGAGGATGGTGTGTGGTAACATGAGACACAGTGCAATAAATGAGTCAGTAGTAGAATTGGATTGGGCTTTTTACTTTTAACATAGAAGTATAACATATTTAATAGTCGGGTCGGGTATCTTTTAAAAAATAAATCTATACCCGAACCTGACCATATATACCCGTTGAACCCATTTTTTTTATCCATTTTAATTTGTATTCATTAAAATCCGACCCATGTCCAATTTTTATTTTTCAGGTTTTTCGATTTCGGTCGGTCTCTCACATTTTGCTCACCCCTACATGTAACACTAATTTTAACACTATTTATGAAAAACTAAATGCAAACACCAAATTGAATTACTTTTACAAAAATTAGAATCAAATTGAATCAGATTAAAAAGGTCAGGACCAAATTTAGAAAAAAAAAATATAGAATCGACTGGACACTATTGACAAAAAAAAGGATTAATGAAGTAATTAAACCAAAATAATAATAATAAAATTACATTTAAACTTTTATTAATTATGTAGCTTGTTGTAACAAATTAACTTATTGTATCTAAGATTATTAGTTTTTATTATCTATAACAATATATAAAGAGATTCCCTCTTTCGTGTCTACATTTTCAAATACCAATTTTACCCTTTAAAATATAATTATTTATTAAATTTTTGAAAATTGGCTGTTATTTTTATAAATTTTTTTAAAAAACCGTCTTTTTTTGCTTTTTCTCTTTTTCTCTATTTATCAACAGTTATTCTCTCATTTTCTGATACATTTCATTTTATTTTTAATAAATATAATTTTATTTTATATATTAACTTAAAAATATTACATTATCATCATCTACTGATATAGTATCATGCATATTTAAAAAATACAGATAAATCATAATGACAAAGATAAATATTAAAAAAACCTTATCGGACCCATGTTTTATTAATTAAATATTTTTACACCAAAGTATTAAAACATAAATTTTTCTTTATATTAGATAATGAGATATGCAAATGCTTGGATGACTTTCAACCAAAGGCATCTCTGTGTGTATGATCGGTTTCTTGTTAGTTTTATTATAAATAATAACTTGTTAGTTTTATTATAAATAGTAATTTGTTAGTTTTATTATAAATAATAATGATAAAGATAATGTTATGGAAAAAAAATTCTTAAACTTAATTTATTTTGATTAAATATTTTTACAATAAAATATTGAAACATAAATTTATTTGATATAAAGTTAGGAAAACACCACAATAAAATAATAATAATAAAAAATGTAATAAATTACTACAAAAATTATATTTGTATTTTTATTAATTATATAACTTTTTAAAAATAATTTATTCCACTGAACACACTTGTATACATATGTACAAATTAATTGTTAATTTTACTATAAATAATAATAATAATAATAAAGATAATGTTAAAAAATATTAATCAGACCCTAAGTTGTTTTGGTAAAAAAAAATGTAAAAATTATAAAATAAATGTCATTAAACAAAAATCACCAAAATTGAATAAAAAACTTTATTGTCCATTTTTCTTGATTAATTTTAAATTATATAATCCATTTATAAATTAATTTTTATGTAAAAAATATTTATAATCATTTAAATAATTTATATTTACGTCAAACATAAGTGAGGCTATTTTATTTTGCACTCTCCTTTGTACTTATCCTACCTAGTTTCCCCTTACACCTACATGAGGAATATGTAAAAGACAAATTTGTGCCTTGTTATCTTCACTTATCGTTACGAACCTGCAGAACTGTAATAAAGAGTATAAGACATGTTGAAGACCAACCCAACCCAACCCTCTTAATGTCATCGTCAACCTTATTCAAGTTGTATTGTACACCTGTAAAAGAAATGTCTTTGAATTTTAGTAAAAAAAACTTTTCAAATTGTTAAATTCAAAATTAAAAATAAATTTTAAATTCTGTTCTGAATTTAATAAGTTGGTATACCTTTTTAGGTTCTCAATTACACAATTTAGGAAAATCTTTAAACAAATAATGATTTTACTATTTATATGGTGCAAAAAGAAACACACCGAAAGGATTATGATGGACCTCAAAAGTATTTTTGGGCTAGCCCATCTAACAAAGTCCAGACGTACAAAGATCAACAATTAAGAGGTGTTATAAAAATAGTTTCAGTGCACCTCATTAGGGTTTCAGTGTTGAAGCTCTTATTCTCCGCGGCTGCACGCTTCTGCAGTTTGAAACAGAGCCCTAGTCATGGCTGAACAGGTTATTTACTTTCCTTCATTACAATGCCTCTATGGTGGCATTGCGTTAATTCACTAATCATATTTCTTTTTTTAATTTTATTTGCAGACAGAGAAGGCTTTTCTGAAGCAACCGAAGGTGTTTCTATGGTACGCTCATTCACAGAATAATGCATCTTTTTATATTTTTTTTATTTGATTTAGTTTATTGTGTTGATCCAATTTGAAGCTCTAAGAAAGGTGGGAAGGGAAAGAGGCCAGGGAAAGGTGGGAATCGTTTTTGGAAGTCAATTGGACTTGGATTCAAGACTCCCAGAGATGCCATTGAAGGTATGTTCTGTTTAACTTTATGTTTGTGAAATCTTTGTACATTGTTCTTATATATATAATATATGATTAATGTTCTTGTTATGGCTTGTCAACATTTGTATCATCATTTTAATAGTTTTGGCACTCAAGTTTCTTTCACACATTTTATTGCTCTGATTTTCGAAGTGATGCAATGACTAGGATTTTATTTTGTGACATGAAAATAGTTGAATGACATAATGTACAAACCTAACTATTAATATTTGACATTGTGGGATTCTGGTAAAGTCTGATTTAAAGACCTCGGACACATTCCGATGACCGATGAGGGGTAATATCTGTTACTCTGATTTCCTTTTCTCATTATTTCGAGATAATGCATCTATGTTGGTGTCCTAGATTGTGTCCTAGATTGCATGAGAAACAGTGCATTCTTGATCAATTGGAGTTTATAATGATTTATTTCATTGTGTTGCCAAAACAAGTTTGCTGAGAGGTGAGACTGCTGTTAAGTATGTAATAATGTGATTGATGATGTGACATATGAATTTAAAATTGGTATCTGTGAACGTGCACAGGATGTTGTTTCTATTGGAATTTGAATGTTTCTTGGAATCTTTGGGTTTATTGGTCAAGTTATGAACTTTATCGAGGAATCAGTTTTTCTAGTGTGGTGTGAGTGGAAAATGAAAGGATAATGGAGTATGAATTTGGATCATCCCCTTGTGATGGAGATATTATTTTATAAGCTTTACAAGCTTTCCTTTCCAGTTTCAGGATAAAAGGTAGGTAAGCAACCATAAAATAATTATGTGCGAGAGTGGTTGTTATTAACCTTACATTGGAGATACAACAAAAGATAAGATAACCGAGTTGTAAGGTTTATTTATAATATGAGTTATATTTTCAGTATATCAGATGCTGATAGATACAGTTGCTATATACTAGGTTGTCATGTCATTTAAGAATTGTTGGAAAGTGGCTTTAATCTTTAAAGCTAAATCTTAAACATGAATCAATTTTTTTGTGTATTTTTATCTATGATCTCAAATTGTAGCAAGCAAGAAGATATTGATTCTTTTTTGTGTATTTTAAGTTTCATTGTTTGATTGCTCAATTCTTTACCACATTAGGCTATTCCTCCTTGTATCTGTTTGGGGACTTTTGTTTTTAAATGAAGTCCCTTTTTTTCCTTACAGGGACCTACATTGACAAGAAGTGCCCTTTCACGGGCAATGTTTCCATCCGGGGTCGTATCTTAGCTGGTACATGTCACAGCGCTAAGATGACAAGGACCATCATTGTTAGGAGGAACTATCTTCATTTTATTAAGAAATACCAGAGGTATTCTCCCTTCATACCTTCGGAGGAATTTTTTCATTTGATTTGTTTACTGGGACAGACATATCTAACTGTTTATCTGCATGTTTAGATATGAAAAGCGTCATTCAAATATTCCTGCACATATATCTCCTTGTTTCCGCGTTAAAGAAGGAGATCACGTTATTATAGGCCAATGCAGGTCAGATATTTGAAAGAAAAACCTTTCTTTAGGTTATGAATGTGGGAACTTATTGTTGTCTTCTAGATTTACACACCTGAATGCTTTTATTTTTTCCATGTGTAGGCCAATATCAAAGACAGTGAGGTTCAATGTGTTGAAAGTAATTCCAGCTGGATCCTCTAGCGGTGCAAAGAAGGCATTTACTGGAATGTGAGATTTCCATTTTGTCTATATTAAGTAGTAGAAACACCTTGCGGAGAAATACTGTTCAAATTCTTCAAGGTTGAGTTAAATCGAGTCAAATTTTGTGATCTTTTCAAAGCTTCTTGAGTTAAGTGATTGTATGTTAAGGTTTTTGATGCACATTATGATTCTTAAACAATAGTTACGATTGTTTCTGTTTCTCAGATTATGTTTACACATCTTGTCTTCACTTATTTTTCTACTTTAGAATCCAAACAAGCCATAATAAATGTGTGTTAATCACATGAAAGTAATATACGTTTCACTTCAGCGAATGTATGTTGACTTAGAAGAACGTGGTCAGGGTTGTAACTCCATCTATCGTGATTATGCTGAAGCTTTTAGGCCTTGTGTTGAAAATACATTTTTCAACTTTATTTTCGCAACATTTAACATCCGTTAGTGTGGATGTGTAAAAAGTGCGTTTGTCAATGAAAATCACATTTAAATTTAAATAATTATCTTTGATGATATTTGATTAATTTTTGGCCTCTCAAACTGGTAATGATATGTTAAATATTTGCACAATCTGGTTTAGGTTAATTTGATTGGAATATGTTGTAGGCCAGTTACATTCTTTTAAGAAAAATTTTAATGTCTCAACTCAACTGTTTAACATCAGAAAGTTGTACAATACAATCTTTTTAGAGAGAGGAGAAAGGAAACTTAGGTTACTTTATTAGGAGGTAAATAGAGGAGATATCTATATCTATATATATATATATATATATAATTATTTTTTTATCTGTTGTATAATATAAACTTGAAATTAAGTTATCAGTGTAACTTTTCATAATTATTTGTTATTTTTTTTAAGTTTAAATTAACTTGTAATTGAAGATTTTGTCTCAGATTTAAATGAGTAAGTTTTATTATTTAAAATGAGATGTTTTTGATTTATTATGGTAAAATTTTGCTCTATTGATTCATTCTTACACTATGATCTTGGAAAGATTTGTCCATTAAAATTTCACAAAAGAAAGCGTTAAAGCTCCTTCCACACCAACAATCCATTCTAAAAAAATTGTATGTGAACTTTGCAAATACCATTAACTTTGTATGGCATGTTTTTCACTCCAATTTGGATAAAAGTGATCTGACATAAGCTTAACAAGTCATGTTATACATATTATATGCAATTAAAGTTGTAAGAAAAAAATTTAGTGGAACTCTAATTCTTTTTGTAGACAAACATAACTTAAAGAATAACTTCACCTACATTCACAATAACTAGAAAATAATTCTCAATAATGTTTCTTTCTTCTTATTTGTTGAATATTTCTTAAAGAAGAAAAGTTGACAAAATAATGATAATGTTTTAAAGTTCTTGCAATCCTTATAATCCTTATTCTTCCTAGTTGTGAAAAAGAACATTATTTATGTTCCTTAGCTAATTTAGCTAATTTAGGAGAGTTGACTTCATTTGTATTTATTTTAAGACATTACCTCTCTTTAAGAAAGAGAACCAATAATATTTTAAATCACTTTTAATATAATTAATTGTTTAATTAGGAATAATTGTGATCTCCTGATTTTAAGAAGATTTATTATATTCCAAATAACATAGTCTTAAGTAAAAGTAATTTTAATTCAAATAATTTTCATCAAGAGTGGTTAAAATCCAAAACATACTTACCTTTCATTTTACAACACTAGTCTACATAGTAAAATTTGATCGTATATATTTATAACTAGATGATAATATATACTTTTTAAAATAAAAAACGTGTATGTATTCCAGTCAACTAAATATCTATAATGACTTAAAAACTTGAAAACCTAATTTAAATTCATATTATTTTAAATAAAAATTGTTACAAATAGATAAAGAATACAAAGGAAGTTAAAAAAATTGTGATGACTCTTAGATTGCCCTGTATCACCGACCAGAGATGTGGATAATGGCAATGAGGAGTTTGAACATCAGATATAAAGTTTATAATATAATAGTTTCTCCCTCACCCACCTAATTTGTGGTTGTTTTTAGTACACAAAAATAATACACAAAACGTGTCTCAATATAGAACATTATTTCTAGTTTTTCATTATTGTGAAAGCTAAGTGTGAATGCTTGGAATTATTGAAGTTCTTTGCTGTGCCCCTTACACCTACCACCACTCAAAATAAATTCATTTATTTACTTATCAATTAAGTCAATGGATTAATCTCCCAATTTGGAACATCAAAGGTTATAGGTGTCACCATATTATAGAATTCCATATCATTTATAATTTTGTTTTCTTACTCTATTATACATTTTTTTTAAATAATAAAACTATCTCGAATGTACTAGTCAATTCTATTAATGGTATCTCAACAAATTTTGAAAACAAAATTATAAACAATTTTTCTGTATAGTAAAAATAATATGATAACACATATTATCATAGAACATAAAAAGGATTTTTTTTAAAAAAAATCAGTTTTAAGAAAAGAATGGTTGATCATAAAAAGTAAAAATAAATTATTCAAATAAATATAAAAAAGTTATATTATTCAAACTAAAAGAAGGATTATGAATCCTCATCTTTGAAAAAAAAAAGTTATCATATACGAATTCCAAAATAGTTACTACCGAAACCTTTCACGAAAAAAGTCTCAACCACTGAAGAAAATTTCAGATTTGAAAATTAAATTCGTTCTGCTACCATAATCAATAAGATTAAATAACATTATTTCCTCACGTGAAGAAAATAATATAGAAAATGAAAAGAAACTTGATCCATGTGTTCTTTTTTTTTTTTTGGCAAATCATGTTACTTCTTTATTGTTATATCCTTTCTTTTTCTAATTTTTATATTAAAAATACTAAAAGAACTTTTTGCTTCAAAATTAAATATGTTTTTCTTAATCATTTTCTGTTATGACTCATTTTTCCTAATCTTTTCTTAATATTTTTAAAAAATATTCAATTTAATTCCCATCAAAATTATACATACAATATATTGACACGTTGACATTTGCTTACAATCTTTTGTTAGAAAGTCGACTTCAATCAATAATATGTGAATGATTATTAGTACAATTATTGTAACATAATTATAATTAATTTGATATAAGTGACTATATTAACTTATTTTATTTAAAATAAATAAATTAATTAAATTAACAATAACAAGACAAGACAAAATGTGTTGCTGATATAAGTTATTATGATGATGTGTGATTAATATAAACTATTATTCTCATGAATTTCAGGAAAATAAGTATATTATATTATTTATTTTGGTGTATGAGAAGGGAATGATGATGGCATTGAGTACGTAGGCGTAGAGAAGGACATTTCCCATTCCAACAATGTGAGAAATATTTTGATAGGAAGATGCGTAATAAAAGCAGCAACCATGTAACTCCATTTTTAGCCACGCTTTCACAGAAATTTCTGGACTTTACCCATAACCATAGCCTTCTCTTTCTTCTTTCTCTTCTTCATACTCAAACTAATAACTAACAACTCTCTCTGTAATCTCATTTCACTTTCAACATATCCTCAAAAAATCTTCCTTCACCATTGCTGGTGCCACCATGTGTGTGCAGGATGCAGAGAAAGATATGGATAACGCCTCAACAAATTCATGGCCTTTGCATTGTCACCTTTTGCTCGCCACCCACATGGACAAAAAAGGATCTTTTTTCAGAACTTCAACTCCTGACACCACAGATACCACTGTCCAAACTTCCTTTCCTGTGAGTATTATTGCTTTTCTATGTCAATCTTCTCCTTTGTTTCTTTTTCTTTATCTGTGATAGATAACTCTTTTAGTCAAGTTCAGTTGCGTTTTACATGGCATGAAAGTTGTTTTTAATCTCCTTTCACCAATGTTCTTTTGTTTTTTTACTGTCCTTTTTGGAAGACATGGGTTTTCTGAATTTGACATTGGCTTGTATCTCATGCCTTTCATCAATATGTTTTTAGCGCTTTCTTGGTGGAAGAGAATCTCCTAGCAAATGAAGAATGACTATGATACGTGGTGTGTGTCTAATCAAGTAATATTTGTTTGGATCCCACAAAAATTTCACAGTAAATGTATGCTCTCTTTTTTTCTTCTCAACAGCCATTTTTTCCCTTTTGATGGAGACTTGGAGCAATGATCTAATCTCGGGGTTGTGAAATTTTGAATTTTTTTTCTCTCTCACGTGATTTTGAAGGGCTTGGATACACTGTAGCTTATTTGTTAAATAATTGATTGTGTTGCCGACTGAATCAGTTTGCATCGCTGGCTATTAAATTGCATTCTTTTATGGTTGTGTTCCTTTTCCACTTGATTGTTGTCCACAGAAGTTGTCAGTGTTTTCCGTGAGCATAACTTTTTTGAGATGACTTGAAATAACTTCAGGAATAAGCCCAAAAACAAAGCTGTTTCGGGCTCAATGTTTTGTTGTGTTGTGTGTATATATTAGGAGTTTCTCTTGCTTTTTTATTGAGTTCTTGAGTTTACTTAGCAGATTGAATTCCCTAACTTATCCACTGTTTTTGTTTCCATCATCTTGATTCCCTTTTTCTTCTGTGGTGCGTGTAGCTAGAAAGCATTTATGAGGACCAGGTGATTGCAGACAAGAAACAAAATCAGATGAATTTGGCTACGGCTCTTCGGTCTGGAGAGTGGTCTGACATAGGAGAACGCCCTTACATGGAGGACACTCACATATGCATTGGAGATTTGGCAAAGAAATTTAATTATAATGCACCTTCTGGGGAAGCTGTTTCCTTTTATGGTGTAAGCTACTTACACCATTATGCTGATTGCTTCTTGTCACGAATTTCAAATTAATGTTTCAATTCTTCAGCAACTATTTTGCCTTTGTTGATATTACATGGATAATTTAAACATTCTTGATCTATCACACTGTCTAGGCTAGCTAGCAAGCAAGTTTTGAGTGGTTCATTGCATCCACTGATGAATAAATTAAAATAAGAAAATCTCTTATAGATGATCAAATAGCAAAACATATTATATGCTGCTGTTAGGTTTTTTTTCTTCTTTCATTTAATTTGCATCTTTTAATGAATAATGCTTACAGTAAGTCACAAGATTCTGTGTTGAGAAAGTCTTCATGTAAAATATTTAATGTTGAGATCTGATCTGACATATTATGTATTGTATTACCATTCCCTTCCCTCTCTTTCCCAGTTTTAGTTGCATAATCATTTCAAAATCTGACAACAAAATGTGGGAAAGTGATCTGAGAGGACATGGGAAAATAGTCATTTGGTGAAGGAAGATATACAATCTTTCAGTGTTTGACATGTGAAAGGAAAATGGTCCAATGTGCAGGTATTTGATGGACATGGAGGGAAGAGTGCTGCACAATTTGTACGTGATAATCTGCCAAGATTTATTGTTGAGGATGTTAACTTTCCTTTGGAGCTTGAGAAAGTGGTCAAAAGGTCATTTTTGGAGACTGACACTGCATTCCTAAAATCATCTTCTCAGGAACCTTCCCTTTCTTCTGGTACAACTGCTTTAACTGCAATTATATTTGGAAGGTAAGCACTAGTCTACACTGTTGTTTAGTTCTTCAGAACCATGGCATATATTTTCCTTCCCACAAATCTAGTGACATTGTCATAGAATAAGTGTACTAGCTCTGAAAATGGCACATTGACATTCAGGTCAAAGGAGATGCCTCATATCAACATCATCTCTTATGATTTATACTTGATCTATCTATCTGTGCCTCTTTTTGTCTCCTTCTTTGTTGCTCATGTAATAGCCATTTTCATTCATTTGTGCAGGTCTTTACTTGTGGCTAATGTGGGAGACTGTCGAGCTGTCTTGTCCCGCCATGGAAGGGCCATAGAAATGTCTAAAGATCATAGGCCAAACTGTGTGAATGAAAGGACACGGGTTGAGTCTCTAGGTGGCTTCATTGACGATGGTTACCTGAATGGGCAGTTAGGTATAACTCGCGCTATTGGAGACTGGCACCTGGAAGGAATGAAGGGAACGAGTGAAAGAGAAGGGCCATTGAGTGCTGAACCTGAACTTAAATTGATGACATTGACCAAAGAAGATGAATTCTTGATAATTGCTAGTGACGGAATATGGGATGTTTTTAGTAGCCAAAATGCTGTGGATTTTGCTAGGAGGAGGCTACAAGAGCACAATGATGAGAAACTATGCTGCAAGGAAATAGTGCAGGAAGCAATCAAGAGAGAATCAACTGATAACTTGACAGTTGTGATGGTATGTTTCAACTCAGATCCTCCAACACCTGTGGTTGTGGAAAGAACACGAGTAAGAAGAAGCATATCTGCAGAAGGACTTCAGAATCTACGATCCCTGCTAAAAGAATAAAGCATTTTTGTATGCAAATAAACAGTTAAGCTGATTTTTTAGAGATCTCACTCTGTACAGATATATTCATCCACCACACAAAATTATCACGAGATTGACCTAGTCCTTGCCCTCTCCGATGAAGAAAGAACAAGGCATGGAATAAGTTTACATCATTACAATTATTTTTTTCCAATGTGTTTGGAGGAGAAAAATAATGTAATATGGGACGACATGATTAAATAATGTAACATTTTACTTTTATTTTTCATCGACTTAATGTAAATAATTGACAACTTATTACGAGGGTCTAGCTTCTCATTTCAGTCGTCCTTCACACGGGTGTAAGTATAACAAGATAAGAAAATACTGCATTTGCATTAAATCTTTTGCATATGTTGTTGCTCTTATGATTATTGATCAAACGTTGAATGAGAATAACAACTATTACTGGGATAGAAGGCAGTGGTAACTGATATATGTTAAGAGAACCTATCAAACAATATATCGGAAGACTTTCAGAGCGTAAAAGACCAATATGCAATTGCTGGTTCAAAGTTAAATCAGATAAACCATTATTTAAGTGCTCTATTCTGAAACAACTTAATGGACAAGAAGACTAAAAATCATCTATCGTTACATCAGCCAGTTCCAAACATCTGATGAAGATAATGTAGAGACAGAGCGTGTACCGTCATCCATGACACCAACTTCGAATGTTTAAAACCAAATTCAGGAATATCCACAAAAAATCAAGACTAAAGACTGCATGAACAATAAAATATCGAAAAGTTGAATTATTTCACCTTAAACATTCTTATACATTTGCTATTTTTTTACAATCAGTGAATCAAGAATGAGTATATATAATACAAACATTGAATGAAGCCTTTCAGCAGTTTCTCAATCAATTGCTAATTCCTGTGTGGTAAAAGGTACCATCAAATGGACCTGACTAAAGTAATCAAACGTGGGTATTTCTAAAAAATATTCAAAATCACTTTCCTGAAAACTTCTCACTTATCTCAGTTCTTGCAATACGAATCAAGAATAAACCAGCAAAGAAAATAGACAGAATGAGCATAAAAAAGACACTGTTCCATCCCCTGGTCGAAATATATCCAGCCAAAAGTGGTCCAAGAGCAGCCCCAACAGAACCGGTGCCATCTATAATTGCAGTAACAGTAGCCAGTGCTCGGGAATTCCGATCATTCGAGCTTTGCGTACCAAGATCAGCAGCCACTGCAGTTGTGATGAGCGAATATGGACCATTCACCAAAAACCCAGAAAGAAACATTAAACTGATGTTCATCAACATGGAGAGGCTCCCAAATATGCGATACAAAGCAAGTGCTGGAATTGATAGAAACAGGAATAGAATTGAAGTAATAGCCCGTGCTTCAATCAAGTCAGAAATGAAACCAGCTGTGATTCCTCCTAGGACTCCCCCAATGTCAAATATCGTTGATAGCAACCCAGCAGTTTTGTGTGAGATATGCACACCGGCAACAGCTGCAATGAACACCAAACTTGCAAATAAGATCATGAAAAGAGATAGTGGCCAATGTGAGACGTTAGTTTGCACAAAAAACTGGATTAAACCAGAATTGTAGAACAAAAAACATAATACACAAGCCTTAGCCCAAAAATTCTCTCTCTCTCTCTCTCAAATACACAAAAAGCCAAAAATTACAAACTACAGAAACTGCCATGACAAATATGATTGGTTCAATTTATTTAGGAGAAATAATCACCTAATTTTGTCAGCTTGCTGAGATTAGAAAAATAAATAAGTATTTCTCTAGATTTAAATTGCACCGAACATGCGGATAAAACACCCTACAAGTACCTGTCACGCAACTTCATAACTGCCTAAAGACACATCACATAACAGTTATATCAAACAAGCACTCCAATTTCCTAGTAGCAAACCCGGACACAATTTCCAAGGAAGATGGAGACACTAGAAATAAATATTTGGATATGAGTAACGTATTGATGCCAGATAAAAGCCAATAGTTTCTATCTATTATCATATAGCTTTGTATTAAATAACAATTACCAGTGTGCTTTATGTAGTAGGGCAGCCAATACAGAAAGGTATAAGCCACTAGCTTGGAGAAAAAGAGACAGAAAGCAAACGGAGCCACTCCTGGTAACTTCCATGCCTCCAAAAACCCAATTGCAGAAGAAGAATCTGAATTATCAGACTCGATAAGCTTAGTTTCCTCTGATTCCCCTTTCTGCAGATTCTCTACATTTTTGGTGTCAACACTCATTTCGATGTCCATTCCAGGATGCACAAATCCCATACTCTCGGGGTTCACAACAAGAAACAAAAATACCAAAATCCCCACCAAAATTATAAGGAGTCCAGGCACCACAAAGGACCAACCCCAGCCAAACTCCAAAACCCCTGAAGCCACCACTGAACCAATGATATTCCCCACCGAGGTATGCGAATTCCATACTCCCATTATCAAGCCCCTCTTCGATTCCCCTAGCCAATTCCCCACAACTGCAACCACACAAGGCCACCCAATTGACTGAAACACTCCACAAACAATCTGAACACCAACAAAAAACCCCAACACATGAACATCTAACCAATAACCTAACCCAAACAGTATGGTAAAAAAGCCACTACCCATCATCCCAAATACAAGAAACAACCTCAAATCAATCCTATCCCCAACGTGACCAGCGAAATACATGCCAATGGAGTAAGAAGTAAGGAATGCGAGATCAAGCTCGCCCAGTCTGTGAGTACCTTCGGTTCCATTGAAAGGGGGCCACCCAGTATCATAGGAGCTCAAGTTGGAAACTTGAGTTGCATTCGATGGCACTGAGGGTCCCAGAACACTCTTGACAATGCTGGGGGGCTTCCTAGAGGCATGGAAGGAAGCATATGCAAGAAATGTGATAACAAGAACACATATTTGGTGGAATAGTAGGGTTTTGTGAGGAGGTTTCAGGCCAGGAAAGAGCGTCATAGCTGGAGTCTGGCTCAAACTCTCGGATTGCATTCTAATTCATAAGGATTCTATTCTACACAATGAATCTAATATAATCTAACGTAGCACAAATACGAAAAGATCAAATATTTCTCCTCTTTCTTCAAAACTGCATACAATATTAGAATCTATGATCTGAATAATGCAAAAGAGGGATCGGAGATTGGTGACTGGAATTGAATACCGAAGGATCAAAAAGGCTTCCTGTATCAACCGCTTCGAAGACACGGTTGTTGGCGTGAAATCTTAATGGTGTTAGTACAAGTTTTAGCAGTGGCTAAATGACAGGGAAGGAAGGTGTGAAAAGTGCAGCTAAAAAGCAGTGACATAAGATAATAGATTTAGGGAACGTGTTAACCTTGTTGGAGTTGCAGAACGATGCAAGAAGGTAGAAACTGCTAAGATTTTGAATCCAGGAATTGCAGGTCAAATACGTGTTCCCCATAGTTGTGTCCGGATCAGACCGTAACTTCTCCAAAATGCCCCCGGAAAGTTGAATCTTCTACCTCAAAATATCTTATTCTTATTATTTCTATTTCTATAACTGTATAAAAATACACAGTAGTTATGTTGAAAATTCTTCAACATAAAAACTATTTATTATTATAAATAATTATTAATAACATTATTTGTTAAGGTAATAATGTAGGGGAATCATTAAGAAATATCTACTTTTCTAATGTGTACTAATATAATAATTATTCACTAGATTGTTTTAAAGTTTGTAAGGAATAACGAAGACTATTTTTTATGGTGACATAAATTCAACTCTAATAATCGAAAGTTTTGTCATATTAACGAAAATGTAACGAATGTAATAGATTATGAAAACATTTATCTATAAATCTTTTTATTTACTCATTTTGAATTATCATATTAGTTTTCAAGTTTGAAATTCAAAAATTATTTATGTCATTGTATAATTAAATTCAACATTAAAATCATGTTATTAATTGATATATTACTTGAATTTGATTAATACGTTATAACAAAGTTTATACAATCTTAATGAATGATGATTTGAAGTGTGTATCGTTTAAGCGAGAATCCTTCACTTCGGCTTATTGAGCGAGAAACATTTATTTAAGTTGTTTGAACAATTAATATTTGTTTAAGTTAACATGTGTTTCGCTTAGACAAATGTCTTAGTTTTAATTTTAAGCAAATATTTTTTTTCTTAAAAATTAAGAAAATATAAAATAGTTATAAAGTATTAAAAATTAAATTTGAGTTAGAAACTACTAAAATACATCATAAAAACACTTATAAGTGTTCAAATATAAGTTTAAAATAAGATTCAAAAAATTCTAATTTAGCTCTTGCAAGTAGCTAAAAAATATTTAACCTTTTTTTTAGGATAATGAATCTTCAAGTGAATTTGTTCTTTACGATAATTATAGATGACTCTAGGGTTGACAATGCATTTCAGAACATCAACAATCATTTCAAAGATTAATACAATAATCTTTATCTAGTATCCAAAAAATATTTTCAAGAACAATATCATATGCATCATTTATATCATGCCAAATTGATGATGATTTAAATAACATATATTTCTTATAGTTAGACTTAAAATCCCTTATTTTGACATAGTAAGATTATACTCTGTTGTTAATTTGGCATAATAAAGAATAATAGGTACTCACTAACTTTCCTTCTTTTGTTATCCGTTTATATGATTTTTCTTCTTTAATGGTTAATGAGGATGAGGATGTACTTAATTAGATTTTGGATGATACTTGTATGTTTTCTCAAAAAAGTTGCAAAAAAATTTTACTCTTTCGATATGAAATGTGTGGATTGGGAAAACTTGATTTGGTTGGATACCAACTAAAACTTTAATTTTCTTGAAGTTGTTATATGTCCATTTAACTATTAAGTTGATTTTATAAAGAAAAATGATGATTTTATGCCGTGTTCCTTGGATAATAATATTAAATCTTTCTTTCATTTTTTTTTTATTATTCTATTGTTATCTAGTTATCTAGTTATGGATAACGTGGAAGAAAGTTTTTTCAAAATTTACAATTTTCTTTAAATTTAATTGTAAAATTTGTGAAATCTTCTTATAATCATTTGTTTTAAAATAATTAAAATAATTGTCATTGATGCAGTTAATGGATTGAGTTTAGTTATTTGATTATTTCTCATTTGAGAATTTGAAGTAGGTTGACATGATAGTCATAAGGGGTTCCCAAAACGGCATTTTTCGTGAATATCTTTTATTATCAATTTGTAGACATCAAAATCTTTCTTATTGAACCGTGGGAACTATGTTAAACAATAAAATATATTATTTTATTATTATTTATGTTGTTATATACTCTAACAACTATAAAGAGAACACACGATATCATATAGAAATCAAACAATAAAATATATTATTTTATTATTATTTACGTGTCTTATAAAATCTCTATAAATAAAATAGGAATCCAACTCGATATGATAATTTCTTTTTGATGATTTTTAATAAATGAAATAAATTAACTTTACTCGGAAAGAAATAAAATTTAATGGATTTTTTTTTCTATTTAAACTATTAGTCAAATTTAATTTTTAGTTTAAATATGCTGAACTAAACTTTAAAAATAAAAAAAAAAATTGATTTTTCCGAAAATACTTTAATGATGATTTATCTATCTTTAAAATGCATGAAACATAAAATTACATATTTCATTAAAATGAGAGGAGTTTGAAAAAACAAGATAAGGACGCGATTCATTAATTTAAAAAAGGATTTTAAGAAAAAAAATAACAAAAGTAAAGCTGAATGGTAAGTTGTAAATGACTTAATAGTATATTGTGAAACATGAATTAAACAAGAACTTGTAATCAATTACTGGAAAGAATGAGACAAGAAATAAGAACTAAATATTGAAAAGTAATAGCAGAAGTATAAATCATATAGAAGACTTTGTATGTGATTTTCAAAGTAGAAAACAGAACCAATGATTTCCAAAACATTGAAATAAAATCACATACAAGACTTTTGTAGAGTCACAGTAAAGGTTATCAACTTTTCTTCTATTATACAACAAAAATAAACTCTGTTGAGAGAAAGTTCCATAATTGTTTAGTATTTGGATTTGAGTCTCCCAGCATGAATTTTGAATCAATTGAGTGATTTTCTATTAATATAGGAGGGTAAATTTATATTTTCCTCTGTAAAAATGTAAATATTGTTTAGGAGAGACCACATCATGATATAAATATAAACACAGATATTATACAAATAATTCAAACAGTAACCACTTTTTCTGGTCCTGGAGAGATGATCCACTTACTCTAACCATGAAGAAGAAATGGATTGTTGCTAAGGCTTCGCAATGATTTATCATGGTCAACAAAAAGATTTGGGTGAAGGTTTTCCTCGTCTTCAAATGTTGTCCACCCCATCGAGTTTTCATGTTTCACTTCTGCATCATTGTGCCTATTTTCCATTTGAACAACACTGTTTTTCAATTGTTTCTTCACCTCTTCTTCACTATGCCAGTCACACCTTGGTCTACAACGCAGTAAAAAAAGGAAACTTTGTTAGCAACACTTTCAACCTTGGGGGTGGATAATAGTAGTTCTACTGTTATAATGAAAAAATGTATGTTTAAACTACAGAGCTGGTTCCTATAGTTTGATCCAACCACGTTTTAGGTCCAATAGTTTGCTAGAATTTGTTGTGTCTGTTGTTGTCCAAAATTAACTTATTTTCTTGTTTCTGATCACTTCTGTTTTATACAATAAAAATCAACAATTGCATTTCTAAGAAATAGTTACTAATAATTATGCAGAAAGGATATCAAAGAAGGAAAATGAAATAATTGAGAAATGACATACGAGAAGTTGAGATTTGTGTTTGTGCTCCTCATTTCTGTTGGAATTCTTGACAGCTCCTTCTTTACATTATCCCCCAATACCTATTTATTCATAAAGAAATTTAGCTCAATGTTGAATTCTCTGTAGGAATTTTGCTTTCTTTCAAAAAGCAAATGTGATTTGCAGTTTGATAAACAAAAGAAAGTGTTTCAATTCTCAAACCTTATCATCCACAGAAAAAGCAGATGGTGATTGATGAGGCTGCAACTTGTTCATCAGAGACACCTCACCATGAATTCTTGAAAAATGCTGACAGGAAGGCGAGTAGGCCTCACTATCAGACCTCTCATTTAGAGACAAAGGAACTGTGTCATCATCTGTGTCACTTTTCTTGCCTTTCCTCAATCCATCAAACCCCCATTGTTTTTTTGCTGATTTCTCTGTCTCAAGACCATGATGATCTCCACCACTACCATGTCCCTCTTTCTTATTTTTATCCCTATGAAATAGAGCTCTAAACGGCTTCCTCTTCATCTTCTCTGATCCATCCCTGAAGGGTTTGTTTTCCTTAGGATGCGTCAATTCACTTTGGGTAAAGATAGAGGGAGAAGAGACTTTTGATTGTGCTGAGTGCATGTGTAAAGTAGGTGAATTGAATATGCTCTTCTCCATAGAGTTTTTCCCAGCTTTGAAAGGAGATCCAAAGCTTAAAACCGATGTTGCTCCTTTCATAACCTGCTTCCTTGTCTGATTTGATGTCTTCTTGGAACTTGACTTCTCTTTGTTCATCAAAGACTGATCATCCTTCAAGTCAATATCCGACCATTCTTCCTCTGGATTTTCTTTGGTGTCTGTCAGTCCTGCAATCTCACCTCCTTGAACTGCCAATCTCACAAGCAAAGGCCTTCTTGAAGATTGATATTCTCCTTCAGAAATGCATTTCGCATGAAGAAGTTCCTGGCACCAACCAATAATTTAGCAATGTTACATTTCATTCAAACTTAGTAACTCAAAAGTAGAACTTCTTATCAATATTCTGTACAAAATTGCAAGCATAACTGGAATTCAAAATCTTATTTGTGATCTCAGGCACAATTCAATAGCTTCAGAGTCTATCCACATCATCACTACCACACTTGAGACCAATGAGAAACAATTTCTGTACTTTTCAGCAACATAAAGATAAGATGCAACAAAACCCTAAACATAAACGTAACTGGGGTCAATGCCCTATCAACTCCTTTATCTAAAATTTTCGATAACATAAAGACTGCAATTTAGAACTTTAATTCTATCAATCCGAATAAAGTACTAGGACATCTGTTAAAGATAACCAGAGAAAAGGATTTGTTAAAAAAAAGAAGAAGATATTTACTAGGAAAAGATTGTTACTTTTAAGTGGTTAAAAGCATTTATTTAGAAACATCATAGGGTTCTTCAAATTATCAACATACAAATCACTCTAGGCACCATAATCTCAAATTGGGTCATCGCCAAATGAACAAGAATGTTGGCAAAAGTGAGATTCATCCTAGATGAAAACTAGTCCTACTCACCTGTAAGAACATAAGCTTGTCTTTGATGATGGAGGCATGATCCTGTTCAGGAGGGGGAGAAGCAAGAAGGGTATCAAGCAAATGGACCCTGAAAGCAGACACCTCATCTTCAGAGAGGATGTCATCTCTGTGTAGCGCCAACAAGTTGAGAATCTGATGGAGAGAGTCTTGCTGCCATTTGAGGTTGTCGGATTGAAGTTTCCACAGTCTGTGTTCTGCGGAAACCAAACACCGTTTCTTGAGGCCCAACGGAAGAATGGTCTTGCATAGAGAGGTGATTGAATCGTGCAGAGTGGAGTAGTACGCCCCGGGTGCATTTGAGTACCCCATTTTTTCATACAAAGAACAAGAATGAAAATGAAAATGGTGTCTTGTAGAAATGGTGGAAGAAGCAAACCAGAAGAAACAACAATGATGTATTTTGAATCTTGGGTGGTGAGCTGAACGGTCACTTGATGATGATGATGATGATAATGTGGGAACTAGCCGTTGTTCAATGGGTAAGGTGTCAAATGCAAACGTTTCTTTCTTTTTCAAATAAATATTTTAATTTTCAGTTTTCTGTCTGTGATTTAGATTCTTTTTTTGGCTGTTTTAATTTTGATATTTTAAAAAGTTTATATTTTTTATCACTTAACTCTAGCCTAACAAAGTCTATATTAATTTAAGATATTATAAAAAATGATTTAACTAACTGAAATATACAAATAAATATATACAAAATTATGTATTGGACTAAATTGTGACTTTAAGAAATATAAAACTAAAACAGTAGAAATATAATAATTAAATGAAAATTTCAATAAAAATTAGAATTAAAATTTAAAAAGAATTCAAATAAACTGGAGAGTTGACGATAGTTCACAAAATAAAAAAAATAGAATATCTTGTATGCTCTTAAGTTAAACCTGTACTTTTTATTTATGGTTTATTTCCTTGGATATTTAGACTTTGATATTTATATTTGTTTATTATATACCATTTGTCTATTAAAGGTAACCCATTATACATTATTAATTAATGGGTTAATTATATTTTTCGTCCTTCAAGTATAGGTAATTTTTGGTTTTAGTCTCCCACGTAACGTTTTGTCATATTCAGTCCTCCACGTTTTAAATCTAATGAAATTGGTCCCCAATTTTAAACTCCGTTAATTTTAATTCACACGTGTCTAACGGATGGCCACATAAGGATCCCGTTTTCAGCTGAGAGGAAGTTTTTTGCACGTTTTAGTTACTCATTAATAAGGCACATGTCATTAATGTGATTAAAAGAACTTAGCTGAGGTTTTTGTTAGCATTAAAATGTCATTAACTTCACTAAACCAACTTAGCTGTTGAATGGGGGTTATGTTAGAAAGTGATTAAGCTGTATTCATTTGTAAAAAATCTCAACTGAGGAGATTTGGAAGAACCCTAGGCACAACGAAGAAGACAGTCCCTAGGCACGACGAAGCAAGCTTTGAACGACGAAGAAGGTGGTGGTAACTGCTCGCATTTGGTGGACGAAGAAGTGAGGTTAGTCATTATGCATTTTGAATTTCTTTGGTTTAATGTTCACTTTTCTCTTCACCGTTTATGTGGTTAAATGTTGGATTGGGTTGGTTTGTGATGCGATTTCAAATGTAGGGCTAGAAATGGGGTTCGCAGTTGCGTTCCATCACATGGGTAGGTTTGAACGGAATAGGGGATTGAAGTATGTGGGGGGTGAAATCCATGTGGTATCGGGTATCGATCCAGATTTCTGGTCATTCTTTGAAGCATTAGGCATCGTGAAGGAGTTCAAATACGCTGGAGATGTTAGACTTTGGTGGAAGGGCTTGAAGGAAACATTGTTGAACAACCTAAGATTGTTGAGTGACGATAAGGAGGCATTGGCGTTGGCTAAGTATGCGGAGGATAGGAATGAAGAAGTAGATATATATGTCCAGCACATTCCTTGTCAGCCTGAGGTGGTTC
>Ga0214543_1001199_pt1 | contig 49264 bp, 30 predicted proteins | sample CNSS2metaG_FD_160094 | JGI IMG/M metagenome (GOLD analysis project Ga0214543, IMG submission 160094) | Root nodule microbial communities from cowpea collected in UCLA plant growth center, Los Angeles, California, USA - CNSS2 | ecosystem: Host-associated > Plants > Roots > Nodule | place: USA...
ATATATATATATATATATATATATATATATATATATATATTTGCATTGCTTGCAATGGTGTCCATGACTATTGACTATTATCCCTTCATCTCATCCATTGACTATTGATTTAGCTTCATATTCAAATTAGTTGCTTCCTGGTTTTGGCATTGGTTTCGTTATGCTTCCCTGCACAGACTCTTTGATAGTGATAGTTATGTTGTCTTCAAAAAAATAAATAAATCAAAAACTGAAACCGGCCTCCTGCTGGACGACTTCATCACTGTATATGTAAAAACCGGCCGGAGGCCGGACGACTTCATTTTTAAAAAAAAAGGGAAACCGACCTTTGGGAGGACGACTTCACCTTTAATTTCGTCCTTCCCCCTGACGACACGACCCACTTTTACAATAAAACTTTCAACCGACCCCTTTTTACAAATACGCGGACAAAGTGACCTAGAATTACAAATTTCCCAAGTATTGGTCTCATTACATGTTGCATTAAATGTTATAGTAAATGTAATTCAACTATCTTATATGAACTCTCTATTTATACTATTCGTAATGGACTTTCACTTACCACCAATCTAATTACCGCACAATTATACCTTAACACAATGTTCAGTTGATTCTTGATAAACCATATTTGATCTAGTTAATCGTGTTGGTAGGCTTCTCGCTCGGTCATTCCAGGATCAACAATCCATTTGCTCGATCGACATGTATAGTGGTCAACTACTTCTTGATGTTTGACCGATAGGTCCATACTATACTATAGCCTCCCAAGCCCGATTACCACGTCTCGGCAATATGAAGGGGTTTGAAGAAAAGATTCTCATCGATCAATTTTGCTAAACGTTGTGACTACTTATTGGAAAGTACCTCTTTATTTAGTAACCGATCAATATAATGTATCTCTTGTTGGCACCCCAAGGACTCAAGAACATATTCGAAAAATGATCATTGCATTAGGAGGGTCCTAACTCTTCGAAGTTCATGCTAGCAGTTCTAACATCAATGTGAAGTGTCAAATAATTGTGGTCGTTGGATGTTGCTGACCTAGATCGCACAAGCATTGACCCTTTTGGTCTTATAAATAGGGGTGGGGTTCCTCCGTCATTTTCACCTTTCCTCTTCTTAGATCTTCATCCATCAATCACTTGTACAAATGTAATAATGTCGATTGTTCAAATTTCTTCTTATGACAAGTCTTCTAGTCGGGAGGGGTGAGGATACGCCAACGATGTCGCGTCATCATCTTCTTCCGAGTTGAACTTCAACAGTAGGGAATCAATCGAACAACAAGGTTTGTGTAAATATAAAGGGTGTAATAGATAATAAGGGTGAAACCCCCAAAGAGCCAGCCCAAGGTACGAGGGTCGAGCTTGTTGTTGATGCGACCAATGTAGTCGTCCATCCTAGGGTATGATTGGGTCAATTACAAAGTTCGCGAGTTAGTCACCTGTTATTAGTGGGGTCAAGATTTGTGCCTGTTGGCGGACAACATGGATGTACTCGAAAGGGAGATCGATGACTTTGCAATAAACCTTCGAGTGTGTAAAGGTAATGAACATGTTTGCCATGGTCGAGGGGATTCAAAAGAGAATTTTTTTTTCGCATAGTCTCGTCTCTTCACTAACCTGCACGTTTGGATTCCTTTGGACGATTTCCTAATGGGCATCTTACAAAAACTAAATGTGGCACCGACCTAAATGCATTTGAATGGTTGGGCGACTATGCAGGCCTTTCAAAAGTTGTATAAGGCCTTGATCTGACCCCAACACCTACGTTATTTCTTCAACACTATCGCACTTGACCGACCAAGTATGCAAAATGGTTGTCTATAGTGATTGAATCCACTAAGTGGCTCCTCGGCTTATATTGTTCCTCATTTAAGGGTTATGGGCATATTTTTTCAAGGTAGTAATAAAATAAAACAATGAAAACATTTCTTCGATTCAAACAATTATCCTAGATTTCCTATTTATCATACTAAATCTCCCGTTCAGGTAACCTTGTGGGCTTGGTCGATGATGACACTAAATGAGTTATCTACATTGGACATGCTTGACGAGCTTCCTCGTAAACTCCCAAACAGGAGACTCGTTAACTATTATAAATCTTCCACCATGTGGAAGACATTTTCGATATGCAAATTTATTTTGTTTGAGCTATTTCCAACCGAGTGCTTAACTTTGCTAAATTTTTTGTTGTTCTCCATATATCATGGTTTCTGCTAATTCAAAGAAGAAAGGTTATTATTGGGAGATGCTAAAAAAGTTTGAGTTGTTTGGCTTTGCAACCCTTTCTTAGACTGTTGTTTTTCCTACTCATGAGTTTTGCTTTTCTTGCTCGTGTGAGTGAGGCTGCTACCACCGAAGAAGTGGTTGTTACTAAGGCCATTGGTCTAGTAATTAATGTTGCCCCCTTACAAATTGTGCAAGACATTACTTCAAATCAGCGTGACAAGGGTAAGAGAAAAAAGAAGTCATGTTGTCATGGTTCGAATCTAAATCAAAGTGGGACAAAGCTTTCTATGGGAAGAGGAGAGGGGTTCTATGGTATGTTTTAACCCTTTCATCTCATCTCTCTGTGTTGTGTTTGTGTTGTTTTCTTTGTGGATGGGTAAATGAATAATGATGAAGCAAGGGAAAAATAAAATAGGGTAAATAGACTATGGGTTATAAACAAGTTAACATGTGTTTTAGCTTGATGGGTCGGTAGGTTAGGCTGACAGATTTAAATGAGTGACCCAACCCACCGTTTCCATGTTGGGCTAGCAGCCCACCTGGCGGGCCCGACTGTTAGGACTCCGGCAATTGTACCAGATCGTGCAAGTAGTAACCGGTAGGACCGTGATATTGTTTCCCAAGACGCTCATGTATACTAAATAATCATGTAATTAATAACTAATTTAAACTAAAGAATAAATCCATAATATGGGTTTTTTGTGCAAGAAAGTAAATATTGCATAAACAAATAAAAGGTGAACTTGGATATTTGAAAACTTTAGAAGATGGAAAAGACTAGCAATGCAATGGATTGATATTGTTGGGGTTAGACTTCACCGACTTCACTCTCATGTATATAAAACAATAAAACTCTTTTCCCATTAAATTACTAATGTCAACCCACAAGTCTACTCAAACCCTAATCCCTTAGTTGAATGAGCCTAGGTTTCCTTACTAAGAGTCAATTTCTTGAATCCCTAAATAAGCAAACCCGCTTTACAAGCTAGGGTTTAAGATAACTAATGGGTCAAGTTCCATTCCTAGATACAAGATCCATTAGGTATCTTGTTCCAATTCTAGGTTTCAAGAGATATTTTCCAATACCTAATGACCCAAATATCATGCAATGAATGGTTAAAACAAAGCAAGCTTTAAGTAAATAAACAAGGATACTAGCAATTAATGGAAGAAGCATATATAAATTCAAATCATCCACAAATACATGAGAATTTAGTGGCTACATCTAACCCCAACAAAATGGGTTTAGCTCTCCATTGTCCCAAAGAGCCCAAGCTTACAAAATGAAAGTGGAAGAGGGAAGAGATACAAAGAGGAAGAAGGGATAGTTCCCACTAGCCCTAGTAGACTTCCAAGCGCTCCAAAATGTCTTGCTCGAGCTCCAAAACGTCCAAGATGAGTTTCCCCTCAAAAAATCAGAAGAAAAAGGGTCAACTTGTCACACCAGCGAAACTGGTGCCTAGCAGAAGCCTCTCACCGCCAGACACGATCTATCAAAACAGTGTTGAAAACCTGTGTGTACCGCCTGACGGTGTCTAAATGCCACCAGGCGGTGAGCAACTGGAAGCCTGGTTGGCGCTTGGCGCTTATTGTGGCCCGTCAGACACTGAGTCCCTAGAAGAATGGTGTCGCCTAACTCTAGCCTTGTGTCGCCAGGCGGTTGCTGTGTCTTCCAAATTTTAATATTTTTGGACTTCTTCTTGCTACTCATGATCACTCACTTGTATGGGTTTTTGGAACAAAGCTTCTCATCTACAAAAAGGACACAAAAATAGAGATTAGTGGTATATTTAGGTCAATGTAACCCAAAATGTATTTATTTACAAAAGTAAGGTAAAATTGAGGATTAAGTAGGTTAAAAGCTTTGGAAGAGATGATTTTGCAATTAAAATGTAACTTGGATAATGGTAAAAATTAACATTATCACCGACCCGTTTTGATACCCTAACGTAATGTGGTCCCCAAGACGAGCTTGTCGGAGGTTGCCCGACTGGTGAAGAACTTGGCTGAATCACATAAAGGCTTGGATGTTGCATTGAAAACTAACTCAGCTTTCAACGCCCAAGTTACAGAGGCGTTGGGTGCTCATGCCAATTGTCCAAAGGTTAAAGAGGACCTGTTAACTAAGTTGTCGATCCCAATGAAGGAAGAGAAACACCTAATTGATAAAAACCTGTGCATGTAGAGGATAATTGATGATCTTCTATTGGATCGTCAAAAGGACAAAAAACATATGGACAAGCTGATTAAAGAGAGAATGCATATGGCTACTGAGTTGGAAACCGCTAGGCGTGAAGATCGCTTAGAATGAAGTGATGATGCAACGTGAGGATAACTTCGAGAAGGCTATCAACCAAGCAACTTATGTTTGCAAAATCCTACCAATGAGGGTAACGTTGATGTACACAAAGGAGGAGGAGGAGGAGAAGAAGAAGCGGTGCAGTGAAGAAGTGAAGTCTCAGCAACTCTTCGAAATTTAACCCTAGACAGAGTTGTAGGCCTCAGTTATTTAAACAACTGAGTCATAAACCTTTGCACAAAAAAATAATAAAAAAATGACAATTTTGAAATGTTAGCAAACTTAGATGCCTCGATTCGAAAACAACTGAGGCATATAGCATGTATAACCGAGGCATAAACCTCTACGTAAAATAAAATAATAAAAAAAAGAATGACAATTTTAAAATTTTAGTAAACTTATATGCCTCGGTTCTAAAACAACCAAAGCATATACCATGTATATATTCTCTAACAACTGAGGCATATGAGTTCGCAAAATTTTCAAAATTGTCACCACGATTTTATAGGTCTTGATTTCTTTAAAACCAAAGCATATCATTCACGTTAAAAAGTAAAAACTACACTAGTGTAATTTTTGAGTTAACTATTTTTCTTTAGTTGGTTATGAATTGTTCTTAGAATACTTTTTTTCTTCTTCTGATCACAACAGTAAAATGATAGAGTTTATCCTGTTTATGTAAACAAATGACATCATTATGCTATTTATTACCTTTTATTATTTAAAATAGTAATAGTTTATAAACATATCTTAACCCCTACATTTATATATAACAATTGTTATTACTTTGTAAACATATAGATATTATAATTATTCCATCTTTTTATTTTAGTAATAATGTTAATATTATTATGATTTTATCCGTATAATAATTAAATATTTATTTTATGATTGTTGTAACCATTTTATTGTTCTATTAATAAGATTATAAAATTTACTTATTTACGAGATTGATTTATTTATATTATATGATAACATTCAAATATGCTTTAACAAACAATTATATATATATATATATATATATATATATATATATATAATTCACTTATAAAGATAGTAACCATATTCTATTATTTGAAATATATTTATTTATATTATTCTATTATCCTATTTGATTAATAATATTATTATAATTATGATTGTTAGTATTGAACTTTAAATATTTTATTATATAATACTAGTATTAATAAAAACAAAATAAATTTAATACATTATATGAAAAGTGTTGTATCATAGAAATTTAGGTGTTAGAGTACTGAAAACATTTTGGTATAAATTTGAGATGTTGGTCATGCCTTCTCTGAACTACATCCAAAGCTGTTATTCCCGTGGCAATCAATGAGGTGATTTTTGAAGCACTTCTCGTGGAGGAGGAAGTATTTATGATCATGTTCGTGGTGGCAATCAATGTTTGTTAGTTTCGCTCTGACACTTCATTCCAGCCACATGAATCTTTGTTCTTTATTGATCCAACCACTCAATAGACCATTCCTTACTCAGTTGGTTCCTACAAGATTTCCAACACTTGGGCAAATCCAAATACTAAGTCCACTACCACTGCTTGTCCTAGTGCTACTCAAGGTATTGACAACACCTCATGGACATTAGATTTTGGCGCTAGTTTCCATGTTACTAGTGAGCCTCTCAATATTAAACAAATGTAATAGTTTGGTGGCCCCGATCAAATTTTCATTGGCAATGGTGTAGGTTTGAGCATTTCGTGTTGACTTATCTTCATTTGTCTCACCTTTTGATTCTCTAGTTCTGTTGCGTTTAAATAATTTGTTGCATGTTCCTTCCATTACCAAAAACCTTTTATGTGTTAGTCAATTTGATAAGGATAATTTTGTTTTCTTTAAATTTCATTTTGATAAATGTCTTGTCAAATCTTAGGGAACGAATAAAGTCCTTCTTAATGGATTTGTTGGATCTGATAGGTTGTACTCTTACACCAATGTTCATCTTTTCCCTCCCTCATCTTCATTATTGTCTTCTCCTATGTTCCTTGCTTGCCTAGCTTTTATTTTTGCAATAACCACTACTAATAAGTTTATTTCTAATAGCACTAGTTTTTGTGTGTGGCATACCAGATTAGGTCATCATAACAGTCATGTTATGAACCTTGTACTAAAAGAATGTAATATTTCTTTACATAATAAAGCTGATTCCAATCTTTATAAATCATCTTGTGCTGGTAAATCTCATAGATTACCTTCTCATGATTCTGTTTCTATCTATTCTCCTTTGGAACTAAAGTTTGCTAATTTATGGGGATCTGTAGATATCACTTCTGATGCAGGATATAAATATTATGTTTCTTTTGTTGATGCCTATTCTCAATACACTTGGATTTTTCCAATCAAAACTAAGAATGAAAAATTGTCAGTTTTTCAAACTTATAAAACAATGGTTGAGTTGCAGTTAACTTCTAAAATTGTAAAGGTTTAATCTGACTGGGGTGGTTAGTTTCGTCCTTTCACTTTCATGAAGTGTTTAGCCCATCATGTCATTATTCATAGACTAATATGTCCTCACACTCATCACCAAAAGGGAGTCATTGAACGAAAGCAAAGGCAAATTGTTGAATTAGGTATTACTATGTTGCATCATGCCTCTCTTCCTTTGGAATTTTGGGACTACGCCTTTGTCACTATTGTATATCTTATTAATAGATTACCTACAACTTCTCTTAAGTTTTCCATTCATATTCTATCATGTTTCATAAAACACTTGATTTTAACTTTCTCAAATCTTTTGGATGTTCCTACTTTCCTTTGCTACGTTCATATAAGTCTCAAAAGCTTGACTTTAGATATGAAGAGTGTTTATTTCTTGGTTACTCTCAATTATAAAAAGGCTATAAATGTTTATCTTTCAATGGGCGTATTTTTGTTTCCAAGGATGTAATCTTTTATGAAAATAGTTTTCCCTATTCTAATTTGTTTCCTACATTCCCCAACTCCATTAGCAAATGCTCACTCAGTTTCTAACACCTCTGTCCATCTTGAGCATGATTCCCATGTCTCTTATTCTAATATGAGAGTTGATGTCTCATATTCTCCTATATCAAATATTGTTTCCCCATCTTCTGATTCATCATCTCTCAGTTTTACTATTATTTCAGATTCTTCTCTTGGTTCTTATATAAATGTTCACCCTATGCAAACTCGATCAAAGATTGCTCTTTCTTGACAAAGAGTTCATCCTTCTCTGTTGTTAACTCACATTAAGCATAAATTTGTAAACTAAGCCCTTAATGATCCACATTGGAAAGTTTCCATGTTGTAGGAGTATGATGTGTCATTAAGTCAGAAATCATGGGATGTAGTTTCTTTACCTCATGGGAGAAAGGTTGTTAGGTGCAAATGGATGTTTAGAGTAAAGGAAAATGTTGATTACTCTATCAACAAATATAAAGCCCATGTAGTTGCTTAAGGGTTTCATCAAGTTCATGGTTTTGACTTTCGTGTAACGTTCTCTCTAGTAGTTAAGCTAGTCACTATTCACATTATTCTTATAGTTTCACTTTCAAATAGGTGGAAATTGTTTCAGTTTGATGTTAATAATGCTTTTCTCAATGGGTTTTTAGATGAAACTGTGTTCATCCAACAACCACCAGGGTTTGTAGTTCCTGACAAGTTCTGAGTTTGTAAGTTGAATAAAGCTCTTTATGGGCTAAAGCAAGCCCTGAGGTAGTGGTTCACTCGTCTCTAGATTAATTTTCATTCGCTTAGGTTTTCTACCAACAATTGTGATACATCCTTCTTCATTTTTCAACATGGGTTTGACATCATTTATCTCTTGGTTTATGTTGACGATATTATTATTACTGGCAACTCCTCTAGTCTGATTCAGATTGTTACTACTAAGCTTAATGCCACATTTTCTCTCAATCAACTTGGTCAATTTGACTATTTTCTTGGTCTTGAGGTGAATTATTTAGGTGATAATCCCATGGCGAAAGCTCATGCCATCTCTTCCCCAATGATGTCCACCAATAAACTCTCTAAACATGGTGTTGATCTTTTCTCAGATCCTACACTATACAAATCTATAGTTAGAGCTCTTCAGTATGCTAGTTTTACTAGGCTAGAGATCAATTTTGCTATTAATAAAGTTTGTCCATTCATGGCTAATCCTGTAGACTCTCATTGGGCTATGGTAAAATGCATTATGTGATATCTAAAAGACACTTTGTTCTTTGGTCTTCATTTTCAGCCTACTTTATTTACTCGTCCAGGTTCATAGATAACATTTTGTGATGCTGATTAGGCCTTCGATGTTGATGATCGTCGTTCTATATCTGGTGCAACTATATTTCTTTGTCCATATTTAATTTCGTGGTGGTCTCGTAAACAATATGTCATTACCCGTCCAGCACAAAAACTAAGTACACAAGCTTAGATCAGACTTATGTTAACTAGTCTTAAGTCATATTGTTTATACATTAGTGTTATTCTTTTCTTTCAGTTGTCATTTTTTGTTAGTATTAAAATAAAAACATGACGACTCCTATAAATACCTAGTACATACTTCAAATTGTTAAGTAATAAACAATTTCTATTGTTATTCATTCTTTCTATTCTCTTACTGAAGTTTTTCTGAGAAAAATTACCTACTAGAATAATGAATATTGAGAAACATAGTTCCTATTTGATTATTAAGACATATTTAGTTGACTACAAATATTTTTAGAATATTTATTTAAATATTTTTGGGAAATAAAGGAAACATGATATGTTTATTTAAAAAATTTATAGTTAACTATATTTGTTTAAAAAAATAATTTATTATATTAAGTAATATAATAAAAGTAATATAAATCTATTACTAAAGTTATTAAAGTGGGTTAAATTTGATTAAAATTAACCCACCTCAATTATTTAAATTTGGATTTAAATTTGGACGCAGTCCACTTAAGACTCGATTTATCTAAGTTGGATCAGTAATGAATTAATCGGTTGATCCGATAGTTTAAAATTTTATTTTAAAAAAATAACCTATTTTCCTTAAATAGTACATATATTTCATGTACTACTAATATAAAATGATAGAAAAGTAACATAAAGGTAAAAGTATAAAGAATATAGCTTTCAAAAAGTAGAAAGAATATATATCACTTTCAAAAAAATTTGTAGTTAAAAGAATTTTATTTTTAATTGGTTTATATTAGATACAATCCATATAAGCCATAATGGGGCTTGGGTACGCTATCTCTAACCTCAAATAATTAAAGCCCATTTGGATTGGCTCAACTCTTTTGACTATTTGGATAACTCTAACTTTTTATCTAACAAAACTTGTTGCAATTAAAAAGAAAACAGTTTTCTTCTTCTTTAATAAAAACAAAGAAAAAAAAAGTAACATTTTCAACTTCGTGTTCAATTTTTTAAAATATTAATGTTCTAAATATATTTTTAATTTTTTGTAATAATGTTATTCTTTTTTAAAAAATAAATCAAACATGAATAAAAGTAACATTTTTAACTTCGATTTTTTTTTTCTACCAAACGTTCCCTTACACTAATATATACTTTTTGAATAATATAAATACATATAATGCTACATATAGTGCAAACGAAAAACAAAAAGTATCATGTTGAATTTTAAAATAATCAGAAAGGAAGAATTTTAGGGTTTCAAAAATCTCAAAATAATTAATAACCAAAATTTATTTTTACTGTTGATAATGATTTTAGTCAACTTGAGAAAATTACATAAATATATTTTAAATTATGTAATTTGGAAATATAATTTAAATTACATAGTTTAAAAAATATTCTAAATTACGTAATATAATCTAAATTATTTAATTTAAAAATACATTTCAGAATAACTGATAATTGATACATTTCTATATTTTTAGATTACATAACTTTGAAATGTATTTTTATTACATAATTAGAATACATTTACATGTTTTAGTATTATATATTTAAAAATGTATTTTCAAATTACGTAATCTAAATTATATTTCTAAATTCTAAGATTATGTAATTATGATGATTTTTAAATTATACAATTTAAAAGATATTTGTAAAATTAGAAATATATTTCAGATAATAAAATTTAATATATATTTGATTTGTATAATATAAAATATATTTTTTAATTTTGAATTGTTTAATTTAAAATAATTTTGTAAATTGTGTAATTTGAAATGTTTTCAGTCCAAAGATAATTTGGACTATGAAAGTGGTAGAAAAACCGCTGGGTCTTTCTTTCTGCACCTCCAAAATTTTTTCTACACCTTCAAACTTTCTTTAAATTCTCAAAAAACACTTTGACCATTTAAGGAAACACGTAGACATCACATCCCAAAATTAAGTCGACTTCCGAAAGTCAAAATATATGACTTCCGGAAGTCGACTTCCGATGATATATTTTGACTTCTTGAAATATTTTTGGGGTGTGATGACCGTGAGTTTCTTTAAATAGTCAAAGGGTATTTTGGAAATTTAAAAATTTTTTGGAGGTGCAGAAGAAATGCTTGGAGGTGTAGGAAGAAAGACCCAAAACCGCTTGAATGAATTGAAAATATATTTAGGCCCAGAAATTCACACTAAAATGGAACAACAATGGGCCTTTTGAATCACTCATTTAAGCCCATGTAGTTTTTCTTTTTCCTTGACCATACTCAAAAGTAATACGGGTTCATTTTGTTCCAAACCTTGATCCATTCTTTACCTAAAGGGTCTTCGTCTTTTGAAAATATCTAACAACAATGCATAATTTTGCCGACAAAGCAAAAGTTACTGGCTCAAAAGATTTTAATCAAATACTTTATAATATACGTAACTGTATAAGCTTTTGAACATGGTTTCGATATAATACATTACTTAGATTTAAAACCCTATGTATTCCAAGGTGTCTGCACAACTTTCCCTCATTTCAACAACTTTACTTGTATTCTTGACTTTAACTATTTTAAAGATATATTATCTACTATACACCAAATTATAAACATTGATTCACATGTTACGATCAAATTCTCTATAACATATTATATACCGTATGGATAGTGTATACTCGGAAAACTTGAATTCAGAAAATAGATTTTCAATTATCAAATTGTATATATATATATATATATATATATATATATATATGCTCGGTAAATGATTATCATTAACTTGTTTTACATTTTTTTTTCTTAGAAAGTGCTCGTTTTAAAAGACTGAGAAAATAATAATTGAAGGACAATGTATAACAAGCATCACTTCTTATTCTTCTTTTTAGATTTGAGATTTTATGCAAGTGAGTTACTTTTGATGAGAAATCATATAAAGAAATACTTTATCAAAGTGAGTGAATCACTTCTTATTGATCGATGATATACTTTTTCAATTTTGATTTCGATCGGGGAACTTTATGAACGTTATAGAGAGCAGATCATAGATGAAATACTTTTGATTTGAAAGTCATAAGATTCATGAGATCAAAATTAGAGGGATTTCTTGATTATTCATTACATCATAAAAGGTAATCATTTAATTACAGTTTCACGCAATAACTCTTTAGGATAGATTTTTTAAGGGTTAAACATATTTTTAGTCCCTCAAGTTTCAGTGAAATTTGAAATTAGTCTCTCTTCAAAATTTTTGACCAATTTAGTCATTCATCTTTAAAAATGCGTGAATATAGTCTTTTTAATCAAATTTTGTTAAGTTTATTTGACGTTTCAAACGTATTTCATGATAGTATTTGAATTGTTTACACTATTTGACACATTTTCGCTTTAATGTTAACTCAAATATTAAAAGAGTGTTTTAAAGGAAGGTGGTAGGAGGATGTACGAATGGAAAGATTAATTTTGATCATAATAATAAATAATAATAATAATAATAATAATAATATTTTATTTCTCGTTGTTATTTTAACTGCTTTAACATAGGATTCATCATTCGAAAATAACCATATGACTTTAAAGCATTAGCTATAGGAAAAGTATGATGACAAGACATTCAAACCTATTTTTCATATATTTTTCACATCAATTCTTGTAACTTTCTCCCCGAGATACAAGCTATGTGTAGAACTAGGATCACAATATATAGGAGCATCTCCACTAGAAAGAAAAACATTGATAAACGTTTGCCCCCAAGCAAAGTACTCACAAAAATATAATAAAACGAAGAAAAGTTGTATAATCATTCAGAGTGCTATATAATCTTGTAAACAAGTCGTTTTGCATATAAGTTTATTTGAGTTAATTAGCTTTTTGTTCTAATTATAGTTCACTTATACGTGTATTTGTGATTTTATATAAAGATGTACCTATTACACCACTCGTTATAAAAAGCATGCAAAATTAACTACTTATAAATAATTTAACAAATATTTTGTTTAATATATAAGATATTTAATTTATTTTTATCTTTGTATTTTGTTCTTTATTTTTTTACACATCTTATAAATATTTCCTTATTCACTCCAATATTAGTGATTTGTTTATTAGTTTGATAATTCTTTTATCATTTTTGGATCTTATTTAGTATTCCACACACAACAAACTAGTATCAAAGTTTGTATTTTCTTTTTATCTCTTTTTATGTTATAGATAAGTTATTGCAAGTACTTTTTTTTATCTCTTTTTGCATTAGTGACGAGTTCTTGTAAGCAAATGGGTATCAAATTCAAGATCAAAAACTTAATCGAAAAGAAAGTTTCAACTTCTAGAGAATTACGATTCTAGAGAATTAAGATGAGAGTTTTTCTCAAGGAGCAAAGTGTGTGGACACTACCTTTATGGAATATGTTCCACATAAAACATACTTTGGAACAATACGAAGAAGCTCTTCATTTAGTTGAGGATGAAGAAGCTCTTCATGATAAAGTTTGTCTATATATGTTGTTGAAGAGACAACTCTATGGACTAGGTATGAAGAATAGTGTGTCACTCAAGATTCACCTTGTTGAGCTTAATTCTATTTTGAAGAAACTTCAAGATATAGATGTTAAGTAGATGAAGATACAATGATGATTTTGGTATCCTCTCATCTCTGATAAGTTCTTTGAGTATAGAAAATGATTATATCACACTTGAAGAGGTTATGTCAAGCCTTTATACAAAGAAATTACACCTCAAAGCATCTATGAATGATGAAGATATGTCACATTCTAGGTTAGTAGTATTTAATAAAGACAAAAAGGTTAAAAAACAAAGATAGACAAAGATTGATCATAAATATCTCTACAAATAATGCAAACAACTAGAACAACTAAGACATAGGAGAAAATGTCGTCTAAGATTGGGGAAACAAAATCATCTAGCAATTACTTTGTAGATGCAGTTGGATGAAGACATGGAGTTAGTTGTTGCATGTAGTAGGCATCAATTCTCTAACTAGTAGGTACTAGACTTTGGTTTTTCCTTTCATATGAGTTCTCAAAGGATTGATTTATCATGTTTGAAGGTGGTAATGTGTTGAAAGGAAATCATGATTTATGCAAGATGGTTGGTACAAGCTTTATTTGGATAATGGTGCATGATGACATAGTTTAAACATTAACCAATGTTAGGTGCATCCCATAGTTGAAGAAAACCCTTATATCCACTTGAGCCTTGGATATTAAGGACTACATGTGTCATACTAAGGATGGAGTAAAAAAGATCACAAAGACTATTGGGGTTGTTGTCATACATGGAGTTAGAAAAGATAACATGTATTTCAATGAAGGATTATTTGTAGTCATGCATGAGGTTGCAACCATCATATGATAATCTTGAGATTTACGTCTAAGGAACATGAGTAGTTGCAATTTTGAAATCTTGTACAAATAAAGTTTACTAGGTAAATAAAATGTGGAAACACAGACGAAACTTGTTGCAGGATGGTCCCATGACATAAGCCAAATAGGTCAAGCCAAAATCAAACAACCTCGTTTGGGTGCTAAGCTCTTAACTAAATTGAGTTATGTACTAACTATCATTATAATTTTTGACGCTTAATAGTAAGCACCCAATCCAATAATTAGTATGAAAGTCATTATCACAAATTTGATTCTCAATTAAGCATTGTTAAGAGGGAGATTCTAACAAGTTGCATCAATTTTCTTATGGCAAAATTCAAGTAGGTCACGTCACAGCCAAAGACTCTAATTCCTAGTTAGGGAGATTATTGAGAGAAAGATTGTTACATGGTTCATCAATTGTCCAATTGTAGAGGCAATGTGAGTCAAGTCACAATTAATAATAGGGCTTGGGTTGATAAACCCCTAAGTAAAAAAATTTGCATCTTGACTATTAATTATGTCTTTTGACCTAGTGAAATCGCTCACTCCAACAAAACATTCTAATAGAGCTATACAAAATGAAGGTCACATTGGACTATGTTTATGTATATTGTTACGGGTCATCCAAAGTTCCATCTTAGGAGGTTCCATGCCTTTAAGAAATTTAAGTATTGGAGACTTATAATGCTTAACCAAACTAGAAAAATGGTCAAGCTTCTAAGGACACATAATAATATATAGTTTTACTAAGGAGTTTAGTAACTTCTATTATGATAAAACATTGACACTTGCTTGTTCAACATACTTCATAGTTGAATATAGTTGCTAAGAGGATGAAAATGACCTTCTAAGAGAGGACAAATATTATGTTGTCACATGGATAGACTATAATAGGGTGAAGTGGTGGGCATAACATGTTTTGGATTAATTATTCTCCATCTACTACCATTTTGTTCAAGACTTTTCGAAAGTTGATTAACTATTCAACATTGAAGATATTTTGGAGCCCAACATACTATTATTAACATGATGGTCAAAATAAATTTGCAACAACTATTTTTTGTAATGCCTTTATAAAGTTATCATCTGAGAGAATGGTGAAAATTTAGAGTTATTATTTACAAGTATTAAAATGTTGTAAACATTTTTTTTCCAAATATCTTTGTAAGAACATTGTTGTGTTTATAAAATAAAAATAGAAGAGAAAGCTTAAACATTGTAAATGTCAAAAAAGAAGGTACCTCTATTTGTTGAGCAACCTGTGATATTTTGATCACACCCTAACCTATATTTAACTTAGCCATGATTCATTATGTGTTAAAAAATACTGAAGTGTTTAGTCAAAAGTACCAAGTGTTAAAGAATACTTAAAAATTATCCAACCATTACCATGATTTGAAACAATACCCATAAAGTTTAACCATAATTGGCTACGAGCTAAAGCAATACTCGTGTTGTATCTTGCAGTGTTAGTTTGCTTAGTGAAACTCAATTGGTTGATTGAGAACTTGACATAGTATGTGCTACCAAATGAACCAATGTAGAATATCTTGAGAAATTTATTCTTTCCTTATATTGTAAAATTACATTATATTTGTATAAAACTAAGAATGAGAAGTTTTTCGAACTTAGTTTTTGAAAATCTTCATTTCATTTGACTATTATGAAATTATTATTTGATTGTATACCATTAAAAGATATTTGCAAAAAACTTTAAAATATTTTTAAAACATTATGTTCCACCTATTTTGCATAATCAGTCTAGTGGAAAGTCTAATGTGTGAAATAATATGCATTAGATCCAGTCTAACTACGACAATTAATATGATGAATAGAGATGTGCTCAACCCTAGAAATGAGCATTAACAAGTAGGGAAGGGAATCCTAAGATACCTAAAGGAAACCAAAGACATTGTAACCCTTCAAGGGTAATTCATAGTGTACTTTAGCAAGGTTCTTACATACTAACTTTATTGGCCACTTGGGTGTTAAGTAATTCATAACAAGCTAAACATTCATAATTGGAGGATCGTAGGTAAGAAAAACCACTAATAGCCTTGTTAACCATTAAGGCGAAGTATGTACTTTTTATTAATGGAGGTGGTTAAGAAAGGATTATTGATACATATTTTGTGCACACATTTATAGATTCATTGTACATTAAAAGCACTTCACACATAATTTGTTTTTATTTTTTAGTAATTTCTTTTTAGTTGTAATAATTTGAGTTTATTGTACATATTTACTTTAATTTTGTATTATTAGTTTATTTGATCTTTGCTCCCTATTTTTATCATAACTTTCTTTATATATAGGTTTAATTACTACTTTGGTCCCTATATTTTAGGCTTTGATTCATTTTAGTCTTAATATTTGTTTTTTGTTCAATTAAGTCTCTATGTGTTAATAAGATTCAATTCGATCATATTTGTCAAATTTGTATAAACATTGAAAGAGTGTTGAGTTGACTATCTACAACAAACACATGTCAATATATTAATTTTTTTAATTATTTTTTGAATTTTTTTTCTTTAACTATTTTTCTCTCTCTACTCCTTCTTCTTCTACAAATCCTATAAATTGTCCAATCTCTCCACCTTTTATCTCAAGCTTATCACTAGCAATTTTTTCATTGATAGCCCGATCTTCATGCTGCCACCACTTCTGCACTGAAAACCCCTTATATGTTTATATCACATACAAAAAGATTATCGGTAATGTGTAATAGCAGTGCAAAGTAGCAATCAACAACAAGGGTTGAATATTGCTTTAGTTTGAAAAATCAGTTGCAATGGCCTTAATCACAACCTAAACAAAATTGTCATGGTGGGCATTTTTGAAAATCAACTTTTTTGCTGAAAACAAAGCTAGGGGTGGAGAGTTAAGAGTTTCCTACCCTTTATAGCATTTAAGAATTTGCTAGTTGATTGTTGTTTGTCACTCTTCCTCAACACCAAGACTGACTAACCAATACCATCTCTAGTGACACTATCCCTTCACTCTTATCTCTCTTTTGAACTTTAAACATTCAATTTCCAATGACACGATTATGTCTTTTGAATTTTAAACCTAATATGCTCATTGCGCTTCTTCAACTTATTTTCCAGTGTAGAAATGGTGGCGGCTTGCAGATTATGGCTGCCAAAAATAAAAGCCATTAGTGATGAGCTTGCAATAGACTGTGGAAGGGTTGGAAGGTTTGATAGATTTGAAGAAAAGGTAGAAGAGAGAGAAAAAACTACAAAAAATCTAGAAAGTTTCTTATTCTTTCTCAACACAATACATGTGTTTGTTTAAGATAATCAACCCAACACTTTCTCATTCTCAATGTCATTCATACAAATCTAATTAAAATGATTAAATTAAATTGATTTAACACATAATCGAACTTGATTGAATCAAAAACAAATATTGGAACCAAAACATATCAGAGCTCAAAATATAATGACCAAAATAGTAATTAAAGCTTATAGATATTAGTTTTGGCTTATTTAAGTTGCATTGGATTCTAAATTTCTAGGACTTTAAAATGGACACCTTTTTTTTTACTGAATTTATAGGTTTATGAATTTTAGAAATTGAAGCAAAATTTCTAAATTTTTGAAAAAGAACCTATGCAAAAGTCTTTGTAATTAGGTTTATGAACCAAATTAGAGTCCACTTTCTGGCTCATGTTTACTTTAAATTTCAGAATCTATATTCAACCAATATGTACTACTTGTAACCAAAAGTCATTTACTTAATTTTCAATTTGAAGAATTATATATTCATCTTTTTTTGTCTCTTTTGTCTCAAATTTAGTTTTGACTTTTTGTCTTCACTCACCTAAGGTTTTGTGTTCTTCATCAATGGATAATTGATTCTTAAGGATTAACTTTCAAAAGCAATATCAAACAAGCTGAATTAAGTTGTGCACTGATTATTAACAATCTAAGTGTAGAGGACTATCTCTTGAATCTTCAAGTGGTATGAATTTGGAGACAAATTATGTTCAAGACGGAGGGTATGATAGGGGACAATTCCTTGATTCAATATAAGAAGAACTTGAGGAGGAGCCTTTACAATTCGAAGGACATGAAGACATGAAGATCATGGCTTGGAACAAAATTATAGAATAGTTTTAGGCAATTAAAAGTAATTGTAATTTTCTTTTAATTTTTGTTTTTTGAATTTTCAAGTTATTTTTGGGTCTGATGTCTTTGGGCTTTCTTTTAAGGTTTCTTAGGTGGCTTAAACATTTGTGTCTATATATAGAGGTACCAAATATATATGTAGACACCTTGGATGGCCATTATATGAAAATTGGTTTTTCTTTAAGAGAGGATTTTCTTGGTTCTTGGATTATAACTTTAATTCTTATCAAAGATTGAATTCTTTGTGGCAAATTTTCCTTAACTTATTAATTTGTTAGATTATGGCATCTCCAACTCCAGTTCTTATCCAAGATGACAATTTTTGTGGCGAATTTTCATTGACCTATCAATATGCTAGATTGTGACATCTTCATCTCTGTCTTATTTCATGTTTTTCTCTGATTTATTTTTGTTTGTACTCTTTGAGGATTCAAATTCAGAAACGATCGTACTCTTTACTGAATAGGATAGGATCATATCACTTAGTTTGTTCTTCTCTTCTCTAGTCACGATTTTGAACTTGTGGTTACCATTTTTGTTTTGCTTTTATAAATCAAATTCAGATCAATTTGATCTTGATTTGATAATTAGATAAGATTACATTGAATGATACTTTTATTAGATCTGTATAACCAATTTAATTGATTAATTGAAGTGGATAATTGTTCAAACTTAAATTTCTATCTTTATAAAATTATGGTAAGAGCAATTATTTGGGTTTTTAATATGTGAATTAACCTTTTATCTTCTCTTGATATTCATTTTTTAATTCTATTTCGTCTCTCAACTTTAGTTTTACATTCTTAAATCCATAAACTCCCAAGTTAATTTGTACAATAACAAAGATTGAATACAATATACATATATTCTCTAAATATCGTACTAGGTTGTGTTTTATATTACAAATTTTAGAAATAAACTTAGAATATTTGATTTTAAAAACAAACTTAGAACATTAGGGACATATTTAAATGGTCCCATGAGTCATTTGATATTTTCTCAAGAAAAAATAATCACCTTTTATAATAATTTAAGTGTAATTTATTAATAATTATCTACGGATTTAAATTATTACTTGTGGATTTTGATTGTAGGTGATTATTATTTTTTTCTTGTATTGATTTTTCTAGTCATACGTAATATGGTAGGATAAAACACATTAACTCCACTTATTCCGTATAAAGATTGAAGTAAAGAAGACCCATGTGGAAAATCTCAATAAATGTCTCACGAAAAGATTTCCAATAAGAAAATTTGTCTATTATTTAGACTTATTAGATGTTAGTTGCTTGGATAATTCCAAAAGAAGAAATTGTATGTATGATCTAATAATATAATGTCTTATAATTCAAAATTATATCTTTTGTTATACTAACAATATAGTGTAAAAGTTGACATTACAAAAGTTTGTAAGTCGTCCATATAATAACGGCATTATATCTTTTCAAATAATTATAAAACTCAACAAAAATTATTATATGTGATCATTTCTAATTACATAAAAGTTTTAAAAAGGATACTCTATAAATATTCATAAACTATACTTTTAAGAAAAAGCTTTGTAATAATTTGAATAGTTAGACATGACAGGTATATATGTGTCTGATTTAGTTTAATAAAAGGTAATTAATTACTTTTCTATATCATAATTATATAAAGTTGATTTCTTATTCCATACTCTCTCTTTTTTTCTCATTTATAATGAAGTTATTCTCTCATAAGTTTACCTCCTTCAAAACATATCTTTATTGTTCATATTACCATGAAAACAATAATTTACTTAAAGTATTGTCACGATAATTTAATCAATAATACTTTCAAAACAACTTTCTTTTGGAGACTTTAATTCATATTTTCCATGTTTCTGCTGATACACTTTATTGATCTGCTTTGACGTCATATTCAATTTGTATATCTAGATAGCCTCTTAAAGGTTAGATAAATCAAGATGAAGCAACTCTATTATAAAATAAAATAAAAGTTAGAAGAATAAAAATGGTGAAAGAAAGTTTTTTCTTTTCATTCATAGAAAATTGTTAAAATTAAGAATACAAAATCGATAATAACTCATATACCGTTTAACAAACTGAGTTAAACCTTCTTGTTTTCCAATTCAGTCTTTGGGCATTCACTTTTGAATTAAAATATTATGAAATGTAATGAATACTATATGATGGGAAAGTACTATAAGGTCATATTTAAACATAAAAAGTTTTCTAAAATGGCATAATTGTTCAATATCCCACAATTTTTTCCAAATGAAGTACATAAATATGTGCCATCATTATCTTATACCAACTTATTCCACCCCACCTTGAATTTGTCATTTGAGCTTAATGACTTGACACATACTAACTAGTGCCCACTAAAACCTTACATTAGCAAACATGAACAAAGGTAAAAGTAAAATTACACCTTCTCCCACCAATCCTTTTCATTATACCACCCCCAAAATTAAGTAATACTACAATTCACATTGCTCAAGAAGAAGAAAAAAAAAAGGTTTAATTATGATTTTTATTTTTGAAATTTGAGATAATTCTGATTTTGGCTCCCAAATTTTTTAAAAAACATCAGTCCCTCAAATTTAGGAAAAAAAAAACATAATTTTAGTCATTGAACATTAAATTTAAGCAATTAAAAGTAGTTTTTAACTCTTTAAACCCTGAAGCTTAAACCATTTACCCTAAGGAGTAAATCATAAAAAGAAAACTCCTTTTTAGTTTTTTAAATTTATTATTTAAGGACTAAAATTATTTTCTTTTAATTTTGAGGGACTAAAAATTCTTTTTAAATTTGGGAGACCAAAATCAAATGATTTCAAAATCCAAAAATGAGAAAACCATAATTAAAAAAAAAAAAAAAAGTAAACCAACCCCCTCTAATAAAGTTAGGTTATTACGGAGAACTTATGTTGTTAAAGATATCTGCTGGAGGAATGAAATGGTCCATGGAGAGTCCAGGCACGTTGAACATCACATCATCAATGGTCCAGATCTCTTCCATCCGGGTTCTGCTATGCTGCATCGAGAGCTCGCCGAACCGGAACACCGTCGCGATGGAGCGCCCTTGATGGGCGATGAGGACGCCATCAACGTCTCTGTAGTCGCCGATGCTGCTCCCTATGGTGGTCTCCCAGAACACCGTATCATTGTCCTGCGTTGGGACCCGTGTGAGGTGAGAGTCTTCGAGGTATATGAGGAGCCCACTCTTTTGGCAAAAGTAACCGTAGAGAATGTGCCTTATCACTTCTGCGGGACCCTCGCTCCGTTCAACCACCGCCGCACGATCCGCTGAAACCTTCAGCACAAAGCAATCAACGGTCCCGATTCGGTTCTCGCCCAAGCACTGCGCGTTCGTGAATAAACTCGCTGTGGTCTTCGGATCCAAACCCTGAAATGTACACCAACAAAGCGTTGTATTTAGAAAATTGAAATTGCTACGAGATATTATTGGGTGACCTGACCTTGGTTAACATAACAAATAATTTACAAAAAAATATTTATCACTCTTAATTTTTTCATAAATTTGAGTTGAGTTTTAGCATGGATTTATTAGAGTAGAACATACTTGTTCTACCAATTTATCTGAAAACATTTTCACTTACTGAATGAGGAGATTCACTATAATTTGATGGATGAGTTGTTTATAGAATAGATCTGATACCACATTTAAAATAAAATCTTTAGACTTTAAACTTGTACTCAAATTTCTAACATTGACCTATGACAACTTGTTTACAATGATGAGAATAAAATAAGGACGGAATTGTCGGTTTAAGGATACTACAAGCGAACATTTGTAACAATCCGAAAAATGATAAATTGAATTTATGATGTTTTTGAAAGAAAGAAAGAAAACACTTGGTGTTGATAAAGGAAGGAAAGGGATGTGATGCGTTATCCTAAGCAATGGGAAACATTAGGTGAAGAGTGAGAGAAGTACAAAATGAAAAAGGGAATATTTAGGCATGAAAGCAGGGCCAATAATGCAGTGGAGGAAGCACCGTTGAATAAAGTGCAGAATTAAAAGGAAAAGTTAAAGCAAAAGGATAATCCAAGGTAGCCTTAGGTACCTGCAATAAGTGGCAATCCCAAGATCATGACTCATGAGCCATAAAAATAATCATAGATGACGTCAGATTGACAGTCACGTGGCATGGAAGTATACTAATTCTTCAAGAAAACAACTCTACATTGTAGGGTAAAGCATGGGACAGTTTCTCCATCATTGTCAGCTCGATATATACCCTTCATTCATTGGGATTTCAATTTTGTTTTTCAATCTTTATATTTGTTTCCTACACTTTTATTCCTACCCTATGTCCCCCCAACCCTCAATTCCAACAAATAAAGTCTACCCACCCATAAAATCAACCCAACTTGCTCAATTTTTGTTTGGCATCATGCCGAAGAAAACAGTGAACAAAATCACTTTTTGTTTTTAAATCTCTCTCTCTCTCTTCGTACTAAGACAAGTTTTAACATATTTAGCAAAATAGGTTTCACTCTACCAACCAAATCAAGTTAATGAGCCACCCACCAAATCAGCAGAAAAACAAAAGCTTTAGATTGTGCTATATGCATATAATTAATGATTTTGATTCTTTGTTATACCTGAATGATACGGCGCAAGGGTCTTTGAGGTCCTTTTGCTGCATGTGTGCCTAGCCACGGTGTGTGCCGCCACACAGTTTTGCCATTGCTTCCTGCAACCACCTTGTGATCACCAACCACCAATTCAAGTGACCACATCCCAGGTAGCATCTGCCAAAGTACGAAGCAACCATTTTCGCTGCTTCTTGTTCCCAGACACTTAACATTCTTCCCAGATGAAATCTCTGTCTCACAACATATCATCTTCACCATGCCAGTGGCATACATGTTCTTACTGTCCTTTTGCTGCTTGAGGCACCCAGTTGCAGCCAAATACTGCTGGATAATGTATTTGGCAGTTGAAGTTTCCTGAAGTCATATTAATGGAAAATGTATCATAAACCGAAATCAATAGTACTAAACATTTGCAAATTAAAACCTTTACTTGTGTGCAAAAGAAAAAAGGGACCAAACTTAGATACAGTATAAGTTACTTTCTGATAGTTTAACTTGATAAAAGATCAACAAAAATGAGTGAAATAAAACATTAGTAATGATAGGACAAAAACATTAAGAAAGCACCATAGAAACTTCATTAAATTGTGTCCAAACAGAAGAGGTAAGTATTGAAGTGTAGAGAGAGGAAGGAGAGAGAGAGAGAGAGAGAGAGGGATGACTTACAAATGGGGTGTCTTTGATGTGAATGCTAAGGGTGGGATCATGAGCTGAGGGAATAGGGGCCAAAGGGCATCCCAAGACACCAAGCAAAAGCCTTAAATCTTGGGTCTTGGCATGAATGGTTCCATAGAATGATTGTGAGAAGGTTCCACCTGGGGAGATCTTCTGAGTTTTGAACCATTCCCTTATGACTTCCCATGAACTCTCTTTCTTGGTGCCCTCCTCTTGCATTTCAGGGCCAGGACCTTCGATTAAGGGTGTCAAAGGTTGTGGAGCCCAACTCTGGCGCCAACGTGCTCTAGAACCCATTTGGGGCATGTAAGAGTCTCGAGAGTAATGATTATTAGGAAGAAGGAATGGAAGTGAATGCAGGAGAAGATGCTGAGAGAAAGAGAAATATTCAAACAGAAGGAGGAAAAAGAAGAGGTATCAATGTGAATGTGGTTTGGGAGTTAAAAAGAGAGTGTGCTTGTGTTTGTATTTGTGTTTGTGTGAGTGAGGAAGTAATGGGGAAGAGACAAAAGCGACAGATTATCTGTTCAACGGCAGAGAAATGACATTATTATATAATACAAACTCGCATGTTGGGTTGTCTATTTGCTTTATTCCACTTGCTTTGGGACTCACTCTTGTCGTTATATTTTTATACTGTTTACATATTTTTTTTATTCTCTCGAGCTAACCTATTCCCCATGCCACCATATAGGTCCCATGGGCATTGGCCTACCACCTTTGATCAATTACTATCTCTTTCCATCACTAAAGTTTTTTTTTTCATTTTTTCGATATTTGAGTTCTAGGAATATCTTCATAACTTGTCAAAATATATGTTTATTGATTCTTTGCTAGTACTAGATGATGAGTCATGTGTACTACCCTTGATCATTTGTAAATTGTATGCTTTTGTTATGAGTTGGGTTTGTTTGCGTACGGTGTTTATAGTTATCGCGAGTTGAGGAGGAGGAGGGTTGTAGAATGAAGTGCCACTAGGAAAATATTTTTTTCTTAAGCTCTGAATTTTTTAAGATGAATTATGGTAACAACCAACGAAACCGAGACATGTCACATCAATGGCATGTCCCGTGTTTGACACGTATAGGACACCAACACTCGTACGACACGTATCAGTTAAGTGTCCAATTTGATAGATATTTTTTTGTTTTTAACATGATTTTGACATGACTCTAACATAATGTTAATAAGCACAAATTCAATGATTTTCTAAAAAAACCTATAAACTTGTAAATTTATCACATAAGTTTCTATTATGGTTATAAAAATAAGGAAAAAATATTATATGATTACTACTTTTCACTTTTTTGGATATTAGATTGATAAATTAGATTTATTTTTGTGTTAGTTGACAATTTTTTAGTTGAAAGTTTGAAACTAATATGTATATGCATGTCGTGTCTCATGTCCTATGTTTTTCAATTTAACTGTATCTCTGTGTCCGTGTTCGTGTCGTATCTGTGTCCGTGTCCGTATATGGGCTTCATAGGTAACAACATTTCCTCTATTATCACTAGTGCATATTTGACTTTTTAATTCGTCTTATAGGCTTCAGTTATAGCGGAACCGAAACCTATAAGGAGGCGGTGGCATTTTTACAATTTTGAGAACTTTTTTGCCTCGGGTCTCCTAAGAACCAATGCAGTAAGAAGTTTTATGCCTCGGTTACAAATGAACCGAAGCCTATAAGGCAACCCAGAACCAAAATTTCAAAAATGTCACCAGCGTAAGATGTTTTGGCCTCAGTTATTATTGGACCGAGGCAGTAAGTACTTTAGGCCTTGGTTATTAAATGAATCGAGGCCATAAAGCCTGTTATAATTCCCAATTCGCGAACCCTCTCCATTATTCATCATCTCTCACAGTTCTTTGTACGTGAACCCTTTGCACTCTCTGCCACCACCACTGTCCAGCTCTGTCGCCTCTGTCGCGCCATCCACTGTCGCTGATTGCATCATCGCCTCTCGTTGTCGGTGAGTTCGAAAAATGGGTTTCCCTTCGCATTTTTTTTTTGCGTTTTGGTTCGTTTGTGTTGCTTTGGGGTTCACATATTTAGGGTTCAAAACACACCATTGCACTGTCACAAAGAGACACCGGAAGAGAAGAAGTGTCATTACCATCGTGAGCTCTCCCGCATTCACACAACGACATCAGTGGTCGCGCAAACCAGATCGGCGATTACGAAACCTGCAAATCAAAAAATCATATATGCAAACATTGTCGCGATCCATGTAGATTCATAAACCACCACTAACAACCGTTGTTGCGCGCGAGCCACGAGCCCCACCACGAACGCGCTACCACGACGAGAACGCCTCCACTACAGACGCGCCTGAGACACCGTTGCATCTTTTAATTTTCACACCCGAGGCCAAAAGCCATCCCTTTTGGCCTCACCCTAATATGCCTCAGTTCTGGAACTAGGGTAGAATATCAAAAACAATCGGAGCCAAAAGCCCTTATTGCACTAGTGTATATTCACTAAAGAAATAACATTTAATATGAATTTACTGAAAGAATTTATTTTCAAATTTATAATTAGCTTTAAGGATAATAATCAAAGTAATATATATATATATATATATATATATATATATATATATATATATATATATATATATATATATATATATATATATATATATAACACAAGAAAAGCACTAATTATTGATGGATAAAATTTATCACTAATATAACAAAAAAATTTCGATAATCGACTCTTCCTCTTCACCATCTTCCTCCTTTACCGTTGTTGTAATCGACTTTTATCCCTTTTCCTCTTTTTCCTCCTCTTCATCTTTGGCCACCCACTATTGTTGTTGTGGCCTCCACCGCTACTCTGCCACTACAATGTTGTTGTCGCTACTGCACATCTACAATCGCCATTGTCACCAATTCTGGCTTTTCCTCCTCTTATTTTTCTTCCTCCTTCTCCTCCTCCATCTCTTCTTATCACTCATCTCCACTTAATCCACACTATTAAAAATGTTGTAGTTACCAACGGAATTAAATCCGTTGGTAAATTTTATTTACCAAAGAATTTTTAAATTTTAATTATTGATGGATAAATTCGTCAGAAATATAAAATTTATTTACCAAGGGATAAATTTGTCGGTAATTGATCAAATCAAATTAAAAGTAATTAAAACGTAAATAATAAATAAAAAAACCTTCAAAAGGAATATAAAATTTATAAAAATGTTTAATTATTGAAAAATGTTTATTCAACAAAAAAAATATAACATATAGAAAAATATTTATTTTAGATTTTTTTTATAATATAAGTTTTTATCATTATTAGAGTAAATTATTATTTTTAAAATTTTTATGTTAATTCACATAAATTTTATTAATAGAAGTAATTTTAATCATAAAATAATATTTATTCTAAATTTTCTTTGAATTTTTTTTCACTATAATTATTATTTTTAAAATAATTGATTATCACTATTGATAATCAATTGTCATTTGCTTATAATAGATTATCATGGCTGAAAATAGATTATCACAGTGAGAAAAATGTTTTCAGAAAAGTTTCTGTGATAATCGATTATCACTTATAACAATCGATTATCTATGGTAGTTGTGACTTAACTTCTCATATTCTTAACCTAATTTCTAAATAGGCTTCTATAAGTAAAGTGGTAGACTTTCATTTGGAAAACACATAAGTTAGAGAAGTCTAAGTACTTGAGAACTCTCTATGGGAAGACTTTGAAAAACCTAGTATGGGTAGAGCAATAACTTTCATCAAGTGAGATACTGAGTTATTGAGTGTTGTTGTTGTTAGGAGAAGTCAGTCATCCATTGTATGATTCAAAGGAGGTGTTCATTCTTTGTGTGATTCGAGGAAGATGTTTGCATCCCTTAATCTGGTTGAGTGTTGTTGTTGTTGTTGCTAGGACAAGCTTTTAGATTTCAAGGGAGGTGCCTTCATCTCTTGAGACTTCAAGAGAGGTGTCTTGTAATCCTTTATTCTCTTAATCTGGTTGTACTCTGATTATAGTGATTAAGTTAATCTCCTTGTTTAAGATATTAACAACTGGGATCTTTTGATATGAACTAGTATAAATATCTGTGTATTTTTCTCTTCCTTACTCTCTTTATTTTATTGTGGTTATTAAAATAAATGAAAGAATTTTAATTGATCTTTGATATTAAAAGGAAAAAATTTTAAAGCACAATTTTATTAAGAACCCAATTCACCGTCCCTCTTGGTTTTTGTCCATTAACAAATTATTCCGCTACATGTTTTTTCAACAACTTTTACATTTTACATACAAATTTTAAAGCTATAGGATTAGAAGACAAAACCTACGTACGTGCTTTGAAAACAGGAGCAAGGCATGAGCGTGTTTTGGAAATGGGAACAAGGCCCACTAGTGGGCGAGCAAGACACAAAAGAAAATGAGAGAGAATATGAACCTTGGCAAGTGACAAACCTACGATTGCACAAGGTGGGTATACTTAGATAAGGAAGAAAACAAGAGAGAAAATGAGAGAGACAATCTTAAACGCACTAGAAGAAGACAACGATGAAGAAAACGAGTAAGAGAAACCTAAATGCAACCTGGAGGAAGAAAACAAGTTAGAAAAATGAAAGAGAAAACCCTATTTAGGGGTTCGCAGCAACGAGAGACAAAAGTGGTATGTGCGAGCAAAGTAAAAATGTTGGACGTTGAGTAGCAGTGTAGCGGAGCACTACATTTATACGACGAAGAATGGAGGTTAGGAAGAACGATGGAGAATGACACAAAAAAGAAGAAGAAGAAGAAGAAGCGGTGTAAAGAAGGTGAATAAATAAAGTCTCTACAACTTTTTGAAATTTAACCCTAGACAGAGTTTTAGACCTCGATTATTTAAAACAATCGAGACATAAATCTCTGTATAAAATAAAATAATTTAAAAAAATGACAATTTTGAAATTTTAGCAAACTTATTACTAGAAGTTATTCTGACATTTGTAGTTATAATTTATTAAGTAATTAAAAAAGTTATTCTTATTACTTTTTTATTATAAAAATAATATTAAATTAACCTTTAGGTTATAAAAAGTTAAAATATTAATAAAAAAAAACTATAAAATGCGAATTTCATATAATAACCCTTGTATTAAAATAAAATTTGAAAAAAGAATCTTAAAAACAATATAGTGTAATAAAATGTATTTAAAGTAAAATAGAAGTTTTGGAAATAAATTGAGAAATATATCCTAAAAGTTATTCAACCCATCTGAACAGGGTGAAATGAGTAACCCCCAATAACAAAGTCTCTTACGAATCCAATTTTGAAAACAGTGATTATATATTAAGAAATTGAGGTGAATGACATAAGCGTGTACTTTTGAGTGAAGGAAAAAGAAAACTGGTCCATGTATGATTCTGAAGTGCAGGATTATTGAAGTGTGAGTGCAGTTGCAGCAGAGACAGAGAGAGGAAGAAAAAGAGTGTGTAGCAGAGAGGATAGTGCACGCATGCGCCTGCACCTGATTCCATGTACGTAGGACAAATCTGCTACCGTATCTTCTTTTTAATTCTACCTAATCCAACCAAGATTTTGCTAAAACATCTCATCTAATCCCAACCATCACTCCTGCGTAATCATCTTCTTTTCATCACCATTCATTCTTCTTAAAAAAAAACACTGCCACCTCGATTCTAACTATCTCTTTTATTACACATCATTAGAATATCATTGTATTTTCTAAAAGTAATTTGTACTAATGTTTCGTATCAAATAAAAAGACGTAATGCACCAACAATAAAGAAATCAAAAATTAATATCTTTTCATGTGAACCTTTTTTTTTTCTTACTTTTATTGAATCTCCAATCAAAATTTCAATTGATTTTATTTTCTAACTTTCTTAATTCAAACAAACTCTTAACTAAATATATATTGATAGTCCTAATTATACTCCAGCCTAATTTATTAAGTTATTGCCCTATTAACGGTATTATTAAATCATCGCTACTTCAGAAAATCTTTGTGGAAAAAGTTTTTATATATTAAAACTGGACAAAATTTTTATTACAATTCATTGAAAAAAATTTAGAGATGAATACATATAGTGTCATTGAAACAGAAAAACGTAATTAAATATTTTATTAATTTTTTGGGATATCTGATATAAAGATAGTATAAGAGAATTTACGATTACTTTATAAATTGATATTTCATTTCTACGTGGCATATAACATATATATTGTTACTTCTGAAATACTTACGTTTAGTGCGCTTATTCTAAGATCTTGTAAATAAAGCTCATGCTACGTACTTTTCAGTATTGTTTCTAAACACCATTACTTTTTTTTTTATCTAATTTTAATAAATAAGCTTTGGCACGGGACGGAAAAAAATTATGCTTAGAAGTTGGAGTCACATACAGCAAGTTACAAAATCTATGTGTTGGTTGAAGTGAAACAGGATCCGATACTTTAAACACGTGATCTCAAGTTTAATGTCGAATCTATGTGTACGTGGAAAATATAATATTGGGATGATTTTCACTTTATGAACATGATTCAATTAAGAAAAATGATAGCCCAAGAATCAAAAGACAAATATGGAAATTACTTTTAAAACGATGTTAATATGGATCTTGATATTTAAATTATACAGAAATATGTACTATAATTCTTTAATCATTTTCTCCTAAATATAGCATAGACTATAAATAAAGTTAAATTACATTATAAAAGTGGACATCATTACCTTGTAAGAATGGTAAGGTTTAAATGGTTAGAAGTATTAGTATAATTTTAAAAGAATTATTAATTAAAATAAAATTCTACTGTAACTAATGGTTTAATGCAATATTAATCCTAAAGTTAAATACTATTTATCTATAAATTTTTTTTATTTTATTTATTTCATTAATTACAAATTAATGTTTGCTTAAATGATGACAATTGATTCTTATGTCTCTTTTCTCTACCTATAAATACTACATAGGTGCACAGGAAAAACACACAAAAATTACTAGAGTTTATATAAAAGTGTTTTGTCTCCCGCCTACACTATTTTTTAAAACACAGTGGTATTCATAAGGTCCAGAGATCCTTCGTTGATTGACTGATGGGTTGTTATATCTTAGGAGAGAAACACATGTGATTTTGTTTTGCTTGTGTAATAGAGTCTTTTCTCTCTAAGGAAGTGCTCTATGTACCTCAACCTATAATATTTCTCTTCCTTTTCTCATCTACTCTTTATGTCTTATTGTTATAAGAATCATTGGGTCTGATTAATATTTTTTTATTCATATATATTTCTTATTATTATTATTGCTCTAATAATTATTGTTATATTATTCATATTTTATTATTATTAGTAAATTTGATTATTTATTTTCTAACATAAACTCACCTTCTCGGTATAAGAACTAATTTTATTAAAATAATTCTTTGTAATGAATTAAGTATTTATGATTATAATGAATTACAATTACAAGCTAGTTTTATGACAATAAATTATGTTTAAATTCGCTTTCTAATGTAATATTATAATATAATTTACCAAAATTTATTGGGTCTATCATTCTTGAATCACCCACAAATAGTCTCATATATAAAATGTACATATATAGACATGAGATGAGATGTATGTTAAAAATCTCACATAGATTAAAAATAATACAATATAAAAGTGGAGTTGATCATCAACTTGAGAAGATGGGTGATATTTTTGCCAAGTCATTCTATGTTTTTCTATTATTATTTTTCTTTAAATGTATTTTTACATATCTTATTCAATTATATTTGTAATAATAGCAAAGAACAAAAGATAGATATAAAAACTAATTTATAATAAATGTGAAACACCATCTTCCTTTTTTTTTCTATAAAGCCCAATACAAATTTAACTTTTCTTGTTAAAAATAGTTGTGTATATATGTGTAAGTGACAACAACATATATTGAAAAAAAAAAATGTATCTTATTGATGCTTTAATAAATTAGATTAGGATGCATTATAGTTAGCAATGTTGAATGAGCAGTGCTATCATACAATTTGAGCCAGCTAGAGAAGTAGACAGTGGTAGGTTGGTATCATGATCAAGTAATGAGGTGATTGGTGAGAGATGGTGTTGCTGAGAAGGTATTTGAGGAAATGTGAGTGCATGATCCTGATCTTCAAAGTTAAGCTCTTAGCTTTAATGGATGAAGGGTGATTTTCATAATGGTTGAAGAGTCCTTCCATACAAATATATGTGTACTTGTCATATTTGTTGTAAAGGAATGAAAGTTGCTACTCCATCACACCCAAGTTAGATCAAATCTGACGGACATAGTAACAGTATCTATCTGTTGCTATCATCATTTTTTGCTTTATATAGAATCCACATGCAAAGTAAGATTATGATTTTGCAACATTCGACATAGACATTTTAAGCAAGAATAAACTAATGAGTCTCCCATCCTCCATGTAGTTGTTTATTTATTTGTCTTTAATTCTTGTGTGATTCATAGGGTTCGTACAAGTCCCTTCATCGTTTAATTCTCTTGACTCATTTGTTCATATTCTTTCGGCCTATTTTCCTATAGCCCAAAAATATAATCCACAACCCATATGTCTTCTCTTCCTGCACCCGCATAATTTCTAACCGCACTGAAACTAACCATCTAACTCTGAATTACCTTTTTGAAATATTCTGGAATAAACTCTCAAGATCCTATCCAATTGAATGTTTCATAGTCTAGCTAGCTCTTTAGAAGATATTTTCAAATTCAGAACTATACCTCGGAACATTTAATCATTTAAACATATTTTTTCAACATATCTTTCCCTCCCTTCGATATTCACTATTCGGGTACAGGTTTTTGGAGGAAGTTTTCCAAGAAAAAAAAAAGGCATGGTGCTGTGGGTAAGGAAGGTGTAGAATGGAGATGGAGGTGTAATGAGAAACTTCTCAATCTTTTCTGTATCTACATCATTTCTATCTCATTATTTAGAAAATAAAAAGGGCGGTTCTAACTGCATTCACATAATTCAGAATTTAGAAAACAAAGAGAGAATAAAAAGGACGGGTTTTGGTATGGGTGGTTTAAGTAGGGCATTATGCAGTAAAGTGGACTTACTCTATCTACTATAAATATAAGAAAACAAATATAAGAAACAAGTATTGTGGATAAAACTAATTTATCCTTACTTAAAATTTTGACACATGCTTTTAACCAAACAAATGCAGAATTGCCTGAGTTACCTCTCTTGAAAATATTTTGGAATAAGATTTCAAGATTTTCATAGTATGAAACAGAATTTTTAGCACAAAATTCCTTAGTATGCAGAAGGTTTTCAGAGCGTATTAATGCATTTTGAGATGAGGTTTTTGAATAAAATTTATGAACAAGTTTTTCATAACAAAATTTTCAAAACATTTGAGATGTAACAAAATTTTTGGAAATATATGATACCTTTCATAACTAATCCTCCGAACAAGCGTCCAACCAAAATCACCGTTTACTGTCCCTCTTCTTCTCTATCCAAAGTATGCAGTAGGAGACAACATCGATAAGTAGATGCAGGGAATCGATAACTAGATGCAGAAGGTTATTTTAGTCTTTAAAGAAGGTTATTTTAGTCTTTCTGCTCGAAGAATGAGCGTGGAGTTATTAATCATTGGGTGGGGAGAGAAAAAGCCCACAGTTTTCCATTACAAACAAGTAAAATCTTCATGATTTTTTAATAGGAAATATGGTAATCCATAATTCACAAGTTGTGTCTCCTTCATTAGGAAACGTTATTTTAGAAAAATAGTTTTACAATTCAAATTACCATTTTTTGAAATTTAAAAGTTCATTAATTGATGTTACTAGGTCCACATATGGTCCGAAGGTTCTGTTTTATTCTTTTGGATTAAGTATGTTTTTAGTCTCTGAATTTTGGTCCAAAATTGGAATTCGTCCTTGGTCGAAACTTTGATAAATTTCGGTCTCTAAACTTTAAAAATAAATGAATATAATCCTTTTAACCCAATTTTGTTAACTCTTTTTTAGGTTTCGAACACATTTCTCAGTAAATATTGGAGTTGTTTACGCCATTTGACACATTCTCGACTCAATATTTACTGAGAAATGTATTTGAAACCTAAAAAAAAAAAAGTTAACAAAATTGTGTTAAAAGGACTATATTCATTCATTTTTAAAGTTTAGGGACCAAAATTTATCAAAGTTTCGACTAGGGACGAATTCCAATTTTGGATCAAAATTCAGGGACTAAAAACATACTTAACTTTATTCTTTTGGATGCTTTTCCTACACTAGGATATCCGAACAAACACTTCCAAAATATTTCGAGTTTCGAGTTTTTGTGGCGAATAATTACTTTGAATGATTTAAAAAATATTAAATTCATGAAGATCATTATTCACATGGTTTCAAAATATTTCATCTTAAGTGCACCACAACAACGATAGACTATAGGGTAGGGGTTGTTTTATCTGAAATGATAGATAGTGTTGTGTATAATCTAAAACTATTCCCCATAATAACCCAAAAAAAGATGTGTAAAAGAAAAAACGTGCAGAATATTTAAATTGTTTATTTTCCGTTTGGTATAAGACTTTTGAAGACGTGAAACTAAAAGAGCAATCAATTTGGCATTCAGCGTCCAAAAAAACTCAACAATGTTACATATGAAAAAAAAGGTACTAAGTAGTCTCACACAGACTGCATATGGTGGGACAACGTATTCCATATAAGCCTATCCCAAGAAGCATACGCAAGGAAAATGATTTCATATGTAGTTTAGAAAAAAAAATATCACTACAAAAAAATTCTTAAATAAATGACTAATTTTAGAGACTATATTTAGATACTAGTTTACAAAATAAAAATTATTGATAATTAAAATAATTTATATTATAAATTTAGCTTTAAATTGACTATTAACATTAGTTATCAAGGTTTTAGTTACCAAAAGAATTGATCTCTAATTAAATAATTAGTATCTAAATATATTTTTTGTCACTAAAATTAGTCATTGTTTAAGGATTTTCGTGGAGTGAATGATAGATCATGAAAGGAATTTGACTTTCTTTACTATAATTTATTTTTGGCTTAAACATGTTTGTAGTCTTCAAACTTGGACGCTAAATTGAAATTTGTTCATATCCCACATTTTGATACATTTTTATCTCCAAATTTTAAAAATGAATAGATATATAGTTCCTTTAACCCAACGTCGTTAATTTTTTTAAAGTATTAAATTGTGTTTCAAATTGACATTTGAGTAAGAGCATGTCAAGCGAGATAAATAGATCACATGAAATATCTTTTGACACGTAAAAATGTTTAACTTGGTTAGGTTATGATGAATATATTAGGATGACTATATCTATTCATGTTTAAAGTTGGGGACTAAATTGTATCAAATTTTGAGCTTGAAACTAATTCCACTTTTGCGTCAAAGTTGAGCGACTAAAAACATATTTTAACCCTTTATTTTTGTAGTTTTTATTTGTATTTTTAGCTTGTTTTTCTATATTTTTGTAAAATATTGGAACACTCAAGTGTTTCCCATTTTAATATATTTTTGGTTAAAATACCTTTTTGGTCCCAATTTTTGTCAAGTTTTTTCAAATAAGTCATAATTTTGGTTTTGTGTTCAAATAGGTCCCAATTTTCGTCAATTTTGTTCAATTGGGTCCTTTTTTGCTAATACCGTTTAAATCATTAACGACCATGAACAGTGACTGCCACGTGTCACTTCGTGGTTTTTTTTAATTTTTTAATTTTATTTTAATTTTTTAAATTTTTTTAATTTTTAAAATTTTTTTTAAATGTACACGTGTCAACCCAAGAGTGTGTCACATGTCACTTCGTGGTTTTTTTGAATTTTTTTTTAAAATTTTTTTTACATTTTTATTTAAATGTCCACGTGTCAACCTAGTAGCGTGCTACGTGTCAAAGTCAATGTTCTAAATTCAATTTGGTCCCTATATTTGTTATTTTTGTTCAATTAGGTCCCAATTTTTGTTAACATTAACCAATTTGGTCCCTTTCCAAATTAAAACCAAATTTAATTTTTATATTAAAATTCAATTATTTATTAAATATTTTTATATAATATATTAAAATTCACATCATTATAACTTTGATATACAAATTTAATTTGGTCACATCTTTGATAGGGACCAAATTGGTTAATGTTAACAAAAATTTGGACCTAATTGAACAAAAATAACAAATATAGGGACCAAATTGAATATAGAATATTGACTTTGACACGTGACACACTACTGGGTTGACACGTGGACATTTAAAAAAATTCAAAAAAAATAAAATAAAAAATTCAGAAAAACCACGAAGTGACACGTGACACGCTCTTGGGTTGACACGTGTACATTTAAGAAAGATATTAAAAAAAATTTAAAATTTTTTAAAAAAAAATAAAAAAAAATAAAAATTCAAAAAAACCACGAAGTGACACGTGGCAGTCACTGTTCATGGTCGTTAATGATTTAAACGGTGTTAGCAAAAAAATCCCAATTGAACATTATTGACGAAAATTTGGATCTATTTGAACACAAAACCAAAATTATGATTTATTTGAAAAAACTTGACAGAAATTGGAACCAAAAAGGTATTTTAACCTATATTTTTTTTGCTGTTAAAAAGAAAGTGCGTTCCTACATTTCTTTCTATCTCCTTATTAAGTTTTTCTATGTAAAAATAAATGAAATAAATTTTTCTTACTTTTAGTAAAATAATTATGATTTTCGTATTATTTTTTTATCTCAACAAATTTATATATGCCAATGCTTATATGTAAAGCTTGGATGCAAAATAAGTGTACAATTTATTTATGTTGGTGTGCATGTTATGAAACAGTGATATATAAGCTGGACGTGGGGTGTGAGTATGGAGAATTGATTGGAGACAACATTCTTGAAAGTCATGGCATGACATGAATACATAAGAAGGATTAGTTAGGGTTTTGCATAAGTTAATTATGAGATGTTACTCTAATTATTTATTTATTTATGTGCTCCAATTAGAACATTTATCACTATTTTGTATGTGCATGATTGGTTATTCAGTAGGGCACTTCATCATCTAGCTTAATCCATAGCCTTTCTAGTTATTTTAAAGGCTGAAAAACTGTTTCTTTATTCCACTTTTCTGAATCTATATCTATAGTGTATGTGAAGCTTTCAACTGCTATGGTAATAATACTAGATAACTTGCCCATTAAATTTCATTAAATTTAGCTTATTGTATATGTTATTTAATCTTCTGGACTTTAGTTTCAATAAAATAAGAGTCAAACACGTATTTTATTGGAGAAGAAATTGCATAAAATATAAAAAGAATCCATGAATGGGTTTCGGAAAGCGAATTACTTAGCATCTTTGATAATGATTGTCTCAAGAAAAAAAATTCGGCCAGACAAGAAAACATGAAAGGCCATATAGTTATAATAAGTGCATTGACTGTAGTGGGAGAGGGTTTATGTCAAACTTGGGTCACCTAATATGGAGATACTAATTGAGAAACCATAGGAATAATTAAACTAGGACCCCACTATAGTTTCTTGTAGAAATGTCCCCATAACAATAATATATCAATGACTTTGTCAAAGGATTGATGAAATAAATATCAATAACCTTTTGTTTTTCAGTTTTTAGTGTTAGACTGTGATTCTGATTAAGTAAAGAAGGTTTACGAGAAATTACACAAAAAAATAAAAATGATTTTAATTTATTTAGTTAACTTTGGTACAACCATATTTTTTTTTATTTAAATTTCTTACTTTGATTATAGTTTTATTTTATTTTATCTTATTTTAAACATCATTCTTTTATAATTCAAAAATATATTTATAAAATAATAAAAATAAAGTAAAAGTAATTTTTGTATATGTTTGGATGGTGTATACATTTTGTGATCCTTGAAAATGTCCAAGAGTATATCAGTTGATAAAAGCTTTTAGGTTTTATTGCAATAAGTTGACATGAAACCAACGAAAGAGTGTTTGTGTTTAGGAAGTCATAGTTTGGTGCATTGTAGGATGAAATACAATGATCATGGTGGGCTTTAAGGAAATATTTATCAAGTAGGTGAATATTTTGATAGTCTAGAATAGCACAATGGACTAGGATATTCATAGACCAAACTTAGGACTATCTAATACCTTCTTAGTATTGCCAAGGATAGGTAATGAGGAAATATCTCTTTTTGTGTGTCGATAAATGACAAATATTCTTGAGAAAAAAAATAAGTATAGTTGTACCAAAGTTTTTAATGGAAAATACTCAACTACCTAATCCTAATCATTCAAAGTAACGTTTTTATGTTTACAGTGGATTATCATAAGTGGAATATGAATTCATAAGTCTAACAAAATGAGATCAAGTCTTATGGTTATAGGTCCAACCCCCACCATAGTTTGTTGAGTTTTTTTAAGATTGATGTTTAAGATTTCACTCTTTTCATATTTTTCTTTCATATGTACTTGTTGTACAAATAGAAGAAGAATTTGTTGGGTAAGTGTTTTGGGGGATATCCTTTAGAATGTTGACTTATGGAGATTTATATTAATATCCTTAGGAGATATTAAATATATAAATAGTTCTCTATTCTAGTGTAGAACTCTGAATATTATACAAAACATTTACATTTGTAATATACTATGAATAATTACAAAGATATAAAGTATATATATATATATATATATATATATATATATATATATATATATGAAGTTATATTATTATTAATGTTCTCTCTAAGAAAATCTTATTGTGTAAAACAAATCAATTCCAATTTTTATAATCAAATAACAATTAGTTTTATAATTTTTGAAGCATTACATTTGTCATGTCAAAAGAGTTGGGTAAAGAAGCCACACATGCATTTAATGCTAAGTTAAGAGCACTAATTTATTGTGTCTCTAAGCTCCAAGCATGGATAAACACAAGTTGAAGAAGAAGAATTTCACTTTGTTTCACAATGGTTCCAAAAGGATTCCAAAAGAAAGAATGTTGATGAAACTCTCACAACCAAAAATATAACAAACTCTTGTAATCTTAAGTCATAAGCCTTTGAATTTGTCATAGGATGTTACCTTTTTTTTTTAATTAGCAACCTTGTGTTGGCAAAACAAGAAGGGTTATGCTGCAAAGATTTTGATGATGACAATCACAAGGAACTTCAAAGCATATATTGGAAGATTATTTGAAGACTATTTTTCTATTGTCTAAATCCTCTTGTAATAAGCTATTGTTTGAATTCAATATGTATAAGTTAGTCTAGAAACTCAAAACATGCACTTAACCATTGTGGGATGTTTTTATTTTTACAAAACGCATTGTGATAATCAATTATTACTTATGATAATGGATTATTGTAAGTATTTTTTAGTTTTTCAGAAACCTCTCTAGATTATCAGCACGAAACCTTGATTTTCGTAAACCTCTATGGAATAATCAATTATCTTTGGCTGTAACTTGTCTTTTTATCTCCTTAACCTAGTTTTCGAAAATCTAGTTATAGAGCAGTTAACCCATTTCCAAAACAAACCTTTTTAGCATCAGAAATTTAGTGTTGTGACTGCAAAGAAATTGTTTGAGTGTTTTGGAAAGGGGCTTTAAAAAGCCTAATGTAGGTAGAACGATAACTTTCACCAAGTGGGTTCTCAGGGTGTTGAGTGTTACTACTATTGCTAGGAAAGTTGTTCATCCTCTGTGTGATTCAGAGGAGGTGTTATTCATCTCTTGTGTCTTTAAGAGAGGTGTTCTCTAAACCCTTTATCTTTCTTAGTTGATTATACTCTTATTTTAGTGATTTAGTTAATCTCCTTGTTTAAGATATTAACAACTGGACGTAAGATCTTTTGATCTGAACCAACATAAATACTTTATGTTCATCTTCTTCCATACTCTCTTTATTAATCTACAGTTGCTTTAAATTAAAGATCTTTTAATTTAAATGGTAAATTTTGGAAAATTTATTTTAATTAAATGAATTCACCCCACGCCCCCTCTTGGTTTTTGTCCACACGCAAATATTTCACTACGTGATTCTAACAATTAGTATTAGAGCTTACTTTGATAAGAATTCAAATTTTTGAAAATAGTTGGACAAAAAAACCTTTGCTAAGGGTGCTACTATTAATAGACCTTCACTTTTTGTTGGTGAAAATTATCCCTTTTGGAAAGTAAGGATGCAAAATTTTCTGGAATTTATTGATCGGGGACTTTGGGATGTTGTTTTAAATGGTCCTTTTATTCCTACGATACCTATTAATGATGTTCAGGAAAATAAACCCTCTGCTCAGTGGACTACAGATGAAAGTAGAAGAGCCCAATATGATATGAGGGCAAGAAATATAACTCCATGTGCTTTAACCCTTGACGAGTTTTACAGGATAAACAATAGTGCATAAGAAATGTGGGAGATTCTACGAGTAACTAACGAAGGAATTGATGATGTAAAATGTTCTCAGAAGAACTCATTGATTTAAGAGAACAAGATGTTCCGTATGCAATAGGGGGAAACCATCTATGATGTGCAGAAGCGATTCTTGAACATCATTAACCATCCCACTGGTTTATGTAAGATTTTCGATATTGATGAGTTAAATATAGAACATCTTAAATCTTTGAACATGTTTTGGCCGCCAAAAGTGACGACCATTATAGAGTCACAAAACCTTGGAACAATGTCCACGACAACTCTCTTAGAAAAGTTAAGGGAACAAGAGCTTGAACTGGGCAGATTAAACAAAGAAGTAGACCAAGGAAGGAAGAAAAATATAGCTTTCAAGACCGAGATTTTCAAAGATAAAAAGCACAAAGAAGAGGAAGATTCAGATGATGATGAGAACTTGAGCCTCATTATAAAGAAATTCACAAAGTTCATTAAGGCCAACAATAAGAGTCAATTCAAGAGCAATAAAAAGGAGAATGAAGGATCCTCCTCAAATTTTAAATTCTATGAATGTGGAGAAACTGGATATGTCAAGGTAGATTGTCCAAATGCAAAATGAAGTGAAGAAAGGAAGGGAAGAAAGTTCTTCGAGAGAAAGGCAAACATCGCATGTGAGGATAATGCTTCAAGCTGATCCAGCTCTAGTGAGTTTGATGAGGAATAAAATGTGTTGATAGTTGACTATGACTCTTCTAACAGTTAGGTAAGCCTTTGTAGTAATGATAATGATTATGATTCTTTGTATGATGCATTTCAACAACTACTTCATAAATCCAGTAAATTAGATGTTGCTCATAAAAAATCAAAAACTGATTTTAAGGATTTACAAAGTAAGTTCGAAAAATCTCTTGAAAAAGAAGAAATTTTGAAAAATAAAATTTCAATTTTAGAAAATAAAGAGACTGAAATTTTGAGTGTGGATCTTACAAGAGCTGCCTATTTGATTTGAATATTCTTGAACAACAACTTGAAGATGTAACAAAGAGTACATAGTTTGAAAGACCTAATTTTAAGAAAAAAGGGTTCAAATAGAGCTGCTCATATTCATATGCAACATTTTAATAAATAAATTTATAAAGATTTAGTAATTCAATTGCCAAAAATAAAATTTGAAAAAGATAAATTGTGTTGCTTGTCAAAAGGGTAAACAAGTGAAATCTTCTTTTCATTCTAAAATTATTGTTTTTATTTCAAAACCTTTAGAACTTTTGCATATGAATTTATTTGGTCCTTCTAGGATAAAAAGTTTTGGTGGAAATTTTTATGCTCTTGTTAATGTTGATGATTACTCAAGATTCACTTGGACTTTCTTTCTCACATTGAAAAGTGAAACTTTTAAAAAATTTGAGAAATTGATTCAAAATGAAAAAGATTTAAAAATCAAAGTTTTGAGAAGTGATCATGAAGGGGAATTTCAAAATGAATTATTTGAAATTTTTGTGAAAAAAATGGAATTTTGCATAACTTTTCTGCAAAATTTGAGAAATTGATTCAAAATGAAAAAGATTTAAAAATCAAAGTTTTGAGAAGTGATCATAGAGGGGAATTTCAAAATGGATTATTTGAAATTTTTGTGAAGAAAGTGGAATTTTGCATAACTTTTCTACACTTATAACTCCTCAACAAAATGGAGTTCTGGAAAAGAAAAATAGATCCTTAGAGGAATTTGCTCGAACAATGTTAAATTTCTCTAATGTTCCTAAATATTTTTGGGTTGATGTTTTGTGTATTGATTGTTATGTTTTGAATAGAATTCTTATCAAGCCTATCTTGGTAATTACTCCTTTTGAACTATTTAAAGGTTGAAAGTCTGATTTTGCTTATTTAAAGATTTTTAGATGTAAATGTTTTTGTTTTAAATAAGGGAAAAGAAATTTTAGGAAAATTTGACTCTAAAGTAGATGAAGCCCTTTTCTTGGGATATTCTCTTACTAATAAAACATATAAAGTCTTTAATAGGAGAACTTTAAATGTAGAAGAATCTATGCATGCTGTTTTCAATGAAATTGTGGACCTTGAGGAGAACCCTCTTGAGTGAAGTAAGTCAAATGCAGGTGATGAAGAATATATTAAGGAGACACTTGATGAAATGTACTTAAATGAGAATCCACTCCTTTAACCTGAAGATCTTGCAAAATGTTGGAGGTCACCATGAGGATTGTCTTCATATTTATGTCCTCATTTGGTATTTAATAATGGAATTTTAATCAATTTTTGTGCTTAAAAGATTAATTAAATTAGGATTTCTTATAATTGGGTTTATTGAGCACGAGATACAAAAACATGTTAAAAATAACTTTTTAGTTGCATAAATATTTTTTTTGGATATTTTGACATGTGTTAGTGCGCCTGCAGCTAAGTTGAGCTCATGGAGGTGTGAAAATAATTTGATTAAAGTTTCATGACACCTTAGAGATAAATCCAAGAATAGGAAATTGTCAAAGTCACAAAAATCTAAGCCAAGCAGAAGAGGAAACAAGCAACAAAAATTGGACCTTGCGGTTTTCTCTATCTTTATCTAGAAAAAATGACTTTGATAATTCATAAATATTTATGGTAAAAGATAATTTGGGAAAGTATATCCTTATATATTTTATTTGATATTTTTAAATAATTATCTTATTTAATTATATCATAAGATATCAAAAGATAATAATTACCAAATCCGTTTAAATATGGCGAGATCTTCTTAAATCTTTTTAGATCTCCACAACAACAAATATATCTTGAAGATATTGAATTATTTAGAAGATAATTTGAAGAGATTGTAAAGGGCTAATTTGGAAATTTAATGCAAATATTAGTTGGTGATAATTTATCATATATCTTTAAGTAATTTATTTATTTAATTATATCAGATATTGATATTGTCAATCAACTATATTTGTCAAATAGTCTATATCTCTCCAAATATTTTTAAATATTCATAATCACTACAAAGATAAATAATATTTATCTTTATCTTTATTTTAAAAGACATTTGAGAGATTTTAGCAACAAAAAAGTCCAATCCAAGTCCTATATAAAGAGACCGAAGGGGAAGCGGAAGAGAAGGAAGCTTGGGACTTCGGAGTTTAGGAACCCTTAGGGGGGCTAATTTCGTTTTCTTTCTCTCTCTCTCTACTCTTTTCTTCTATTTTTATTTTATTTTGCATTCTATGGAGTGATAAACTTCTTGGGTTGATTTCATTGTAATTTCATTATGAATTATGATGTTAGAATGAAATAATTTGTTTGTTCTTTTTATTATTGTTGAGGTTTTTTCATCTGTCTTTTATCGTTGAATCACGTGAAAAGTAATGGTTTTTACATCATAGCTAATTAGTGAGATGTTTCAATCTATATGCATATCAATCATGAGTTCAAGGGTTTTTAATTTTAATTGAGAATGTACTTTGATTAAATTTAGAAACTTTTCATGTGATTGAATGGGTTTTTGCCAATGATTGAGAATGTACTTTGATTAGAGGTGAAAACTTTAACTAGAATTAATCAAGAATGTACTTTGGTTAATTAGCTTTTGACATGATTTTAGAGGTAAAAGAATGGACATGATTAAGGATATATAGTAATATTTAATTGAGAATGTACTTTGGTTAAATTTGCTATGATTAATCTACAAAGTTCTTGCTTTTGATTGAGAATTTACTTTGGTTAATAGTGAGAATGCCAACAAATTAATTGAGAATTTACATTGATTAATTTGAAAATCTACAACAATAATTAATTGAGCAATAATCTTTAGATAACCGATGATGGATCAATTTTGAAAAACAAGTGGAATCAATCTATTTTCTTTATTATTATTTTTTTATCTTTTTATCTTTTTAAAATTTTATTTCTTTATTCCTTATTTTATTTGATTAACCATTTTGTATAGTTTTTATAACAGCTAATTTGTTAAAAATCAATTTTGTGTTCGTTGGGAGACGACTTAGGGTTACTTTACCCTTTCTATTTTCTTGACTACTATCTTAACAATACTGAAATTGTTATAGTATAGTAGTATTAATTTGATCACGTCAACGATAACATTATCACATATCAAAGGGAGTAACTACTAGGAACCTGACAAATTTTTTTATTAATGTAGCTTTTGTTTCATAGATTGAACCAAAGAATGTGGGATAAGCTTTTCAAAGGAATGAAGTTTGGGAACTGATACAAGAGAGGACTCACATCAAGTCATTGGAACCAAGTGGGTGTTTAGAAACAAGTTAGGTGAAAATGGAAACATTACTAAGAAGAATATACGAAGAAGGTATAGACTATGACGAAACATATGCTTCGGTTGCAAGGTTAGAGAATATACGCCTACTTCTTGCCTTTGCCTTTATTATTAAATTTAAATTGTATCAAATTGATGTTAAGAGTGATTTTCTAAATGGTTTTATTAAAGAAGATGTGTATGTTGAACAATCCCTTGGTTTTGAAGATTGTAAGTTTCATAATTACATCTATAAGTTAAAGAAATCACTTTATGGATTGAAACAAGCACCTAAATCTTGGTATGAAAGATTAAGCATGTTTCTGTTAGAAAATTATTTTCAGAGAAGAAAAATGGATTCAACTTTGTTTATTAAACGAGTAGGTGATCACATCTTGCTTATTCAAGTATATGTGGATGATATAATTTTTGTATCAATTTATAATTCTTTGTGTAAAGGTTTTGCAAGTATTATGCAGGGAGAATTTGAAATGTCAATTATTGGTGAATTGACATTCTTCCTTGGACTGCAAATTAAGCAAATGGAAGGTGGAACTTTCATATCTCAATCTAAGTAATGTAAGGAAGTACTTAAGAAATTCAGAATGGAAATTGCTAAGGAGGTAGGTACTTTTATGGCGACACCTTGCTATTTGGATAAAGATGAATAAGGTAAGGAAGTTAATAAAACTATGTTTAAAGGTATGATAGGATCTATATTATTTCTTATTGCACGTACATATGAGTTATGTGTGTATGTGCTAGATATCAAGCTAATTCTAAAGAATATCATCTTTTCTTAAAAAGAATTTTAAAATAACTTAACCTTGTGTTTGGATGATGCATTTCAACAATTCAAAGAAATTGAAATGTATTGTATTTGAAATTCTTGTAATTGAATTCCCTTCATTTTTTAAATAATCTGTTTGGATAGAGTAATTGAAATACCTTACATTTCAATTTCTTGTTTGGATAAAATAATTGAATTTCTCTTATGAGATAAAATTTCATTTTAATAATATTTATTTTAATATATAAATTTTGAAATTAAATTTAACAAATATAATTGTTAACTTAAAATATTTAAATTCGGTCAAATTAAGGTCTTCGACTCGGCCCGAATCGTGTACATCATCGAGCTCGTCTAGTTCGTCAGGCTAGTCCTGCCCAACCCGTTAAGTTTATCGGGCCAGTCAGGCCCATTAGGATCGTCGAACTGATCGAGCCTATTAAGGTTGTCGGGCATATCAGGCCCGTTTGAATCGTCAGGCCGGTCAGGCCTTCGGGTCAGTCAGGCCCATCTTAGTCGCCAAGTCGATCAAGACCATTTGGGTTGTTGGGTCGGTCAGGACGGTTAAGGACATCGACCCAACCTGACCCGTATGCGTCGTTGGGCCCCCTAGCCCGTATAGGTCATTGGGCCTGCCCGACACGTCTTAGTTATCGAGCCTGTCAACCCGTCTTGGTTGTCGGGCTCATCCAACCCGTCTAGGTCGTCGGGCCTGCCCAACCCGTTTGAGTTGTCAGGCCCATCCAACCCATGTGGGTCTTCAAGCTCACCTGACCCGTCTTGATTATTGGGCTCGTTTGGGTCATCTAGACCGCCTAGCCTGTTTGGGTCGTCCGGTCCATTTTGGTAGTCAATCCTGGCCAGCCTGTCTTGATCGTCCACCTGCCTGACCCGTCTTTATCGTTGGACTTGTTTTATCGTCAGGCCAACCCGGTCCATGTATATCATTGGGTTGACCCAACTTGTCTCGGTCATCTAGGTCATCTAAGCCAAATTGACACCTCTAATCTTGAACAATGATGAATTTCACAAATTGTGAAATTTCAATTTCCTTCTTTTTTGAGTGAATTTCAAATTCCACTATTTTAGTGATTTCAAATACCTTCTTAAAATTACTCAATTTCAATTCCCTTCTAATTTCTTCAACCAAACAAGTCATTTTATTTAGAAAAAATTTAAATTCTCTAAATAAATGAATTACCCTCTTAAATTGCTTCATCCAAACACACCCTAATGGAATTGTCACATTTGGACTTGAGGGAACTATTAATATTATATAATTATTAATAGTATTATTATATAATAATAATAATAATTATTATTATTAACCCTAAATTTAAAAAAGCGTGGACAAGGTCAGTGCTAATATTTTAACTTTTTTAATTTTTTTAATTAATCGTGAAAAAGTGTTGGCCTGATTGACGCTAGATTTTTATTTCATAAAAAATTAAATAACACGTGACACACGGTCTAGAAATAGGAACCAAACAATGATTTTGAAAGTGCGGAGACCAAATAGTGATCAAGTTTCAATCATGGATCATTTCCAAATTAAGATCAAACTTCATAGACTAAAAGCATATTTTTCCATAAATATATATATATATATATATATATATATATATATATATATATATATATATATATATATATGTATATATATATATATATATATATATATATATATATATATATATATATATATATATATATATATATATACATATATATATATATATATATATATATATATGAAAATGATATATTGACAACCATTATTTGACAACTTCTCTCACTATCTGACGTGGCACTATTTTTTGAATTTTAATTTTTTTTTTGCACAATTTCCACGTTGGCCATGCTTGAGAGTGAGAGAGAAAGGGAGGTTGATTATTCGGAACAGGAGCGGGTGAAGGGCAAGGAGAGAGAGAGGAGTGGAAGTCGTGAGAGAAGTGGAGAGTAGTTTGTTCTTTCTCCATCCCCAGGTTTGTTCTTCATCCTTCCCCCAAGTTTTTTCTTCCTCCATCTCTGAAGTGTCTTCTTTGTCCATCTCCTTAAGTTTCTTCTTCCTCCATTCCCCAAGTTTGTTGTTCCTCCGTTTTTGAAGTTATTTTACGACAGGGTTCGTTATTTCCCCGTTGGTGGAGCAGAAAAAGTATTGGGTTTACCCACTACAACAAATTTGTGGTTTAGGGTTTAGGTTTGTGGAAAGGAGGCATTTTTGTTTCCCATTTTGGAGAATATTTAATAAAATGTGGATTTTTTTTTCTAACAGTGTTGTTCAAGAGCGGAAGCGGAAGGTCAGTTATAGAAAATAATCACTCTAAAGTGGAATTTGCAGAATTGGTGTTTCTAGTTTATGTGCGAAGCAGTGGGTTTGTAAATGCGAACCTGCATTTTTCTCCATTATTTTGTTATCCCTCATTGTGGTGTGCATTGTAGTCATCAGGTTTTGAGAATTTAACATGTTCGCATTATGGTTGAAGTGGGTTGGAATAAGGTGTACCCATTTAAAGAAATGGATTTGTCACTCATTATCCCACATGTAAGTGCAAAGTAATGATTTGGGTTCTGCTAACCTACGCTAAATCATTTGAACAAAACCTTTTCCTTGGTTGACTTTCTTTATAAGTATCCTTTTCGATAGTCCCCTTGGTGGCATCAATAATTTATAAAGTTTGTTAATTAAGTGACGTTATAGGAAGTTATAGCGAGAAATTTTGCAAATTGTGCCATACGTCTTACATAAAAAAAAAAATTGCAGTTTATGTGCAAATTGGTGTTATCGTAAGTACGAACTTGCACTTTTCTGCATTACATTGTTTTCCCTCACCCTCATTAAAGTAGTAGCCATTAAGTTTTTACAATTTAACATGTGTGGTTCATGGTTGAGGTGGAATGTAATAAGGTGAACCCATTTCAAGAAAGGGTAGTGTCACTCGTGATCCCGAATTTAAGTGCAAACCAAGGTGTGTAGTTTTGCTAACCTACGTTAAATGATTTGAACAAAATTTTTCCCATTCTTCACTTGGCTTATAAGTATCTCGTTGGTGGCATGAGTAATTTATACACTTCATTAATAAAGTTAACTCACACCAAGTACTAATGAATTATATTTATAAATTTTGCAGATTTTGTCATACGTATTGCATAATAAAACTTCCAGTTTAAGTGCAAAGTCGTGTTATTGTAAGTGTGAACCTGCACTTTTCTACATTACATTGTTTTCCCTCACCCTCATGAAAGTAGTAGCCCTTAAGTTTTGAGAATTTAACATGTTTGCTTCATGGATGAGGTGGGTTGGTATAAGTTGAACCCATTTCAATAGATGGTTGTGTCACTCCTCATCCTGGATTTAAGTGCAAACCAAGGTGTGTAGTTCTTCTAACCTACGTTAAATGATTTGAACAAAATCTTTCTCATTCTTCACTTGGCTTATAAGTATCCTGTTGGTGGCGTGAGTAATTTATACACTTCATTAATAAAGTTAATTCACACCAAGTACTAAGGAATTATATTTATAAATTTTGCAGATTGTGCCATACGTATTACATATGAAAAACTTTCAGCTTAAGTGCAAAACGGGGTTATCGTAAGTGCAAACTTGCACTTTTCTGCATTAAATTATTTTCCCTCACCTACATGAAAGTACTAGCCCTTAAATTTTGAGAATTTAACATGTTTGCTTCGTGGATGAGGTGGGTTAGTATAAGGTGAACCCGTCGGAAAATAACTTCGAAAATGGAGGAACAACAAACTTGGGAAATGGAGGAAGAAGAAACTTAGGGGGATGGACGAAGAAGACACTTCGGAGATGGAGAAAGAAAAAACTTGGGGGAAGGAGGAAGAACAAACCTGGGGATGGAGAAAAAACAAACTGCTATCCACTTCTCTCACGACTTCCAGTCCTCTCTCTCCTTGCCCTTTACCCACTCATATCCCGAATCAACCTCCCTTTCTCTCTCGCTTTCAAGCATGGCCAACATAGAAATTGTGCAAAAAAAAAATTAAAATTCATAAACAGTGTCATGTCAAGTAGCGAGAGAAGTTGTCAAATAATAGTTGTTAATATATCATTTTCCATATATATATATATATATATATATATATATATATATATATATATATATATATATATATAAATAAAAACATCTTCT